>ERZ834798.44-NODE-44-length-139567-cov-6.887372_pt1 | contig 139567 bp, 122 predicted proteins | sample MGYA00519689_ERZ834798 | MGnify/ENA primary metagenome ERZ834798 (study PRJEB31850, sample SAMEA3708761) | human gut metagenome | biome: human gut; feature: human-associated habitat; material: faeces | place: China | collected 2014 ...
CTATCGGCTTCCTCCAGACCTAGTGTTGCCACTACGCCCTTGCCGAGTCGCTAACTCTTCCCCTCATCGGGCGAGTTCGGGATTTGCACCCTACAGAAGCGCGCCATGCTGGGCGCACCAATCGAGTAGGGTTTCGCTGAGTTCTAGCGAACACCCTCTCACACCACCGCCCGTACCGATCTGGTAGGCCAAGTCACCTTGGTTTTACGGCGGTTTCTCAACGTTCTAACCTTTATAGCACCCTAGCCATGACCAACCTCTTCGTTTGAGGAAGTCTGTGGTCAGAGTGGTCGCAAGAATGTGACTGTTGGATATTCGCCAATAACCCTTTCGGGTACAGCCCCAGTAATAAGCTCTGGCAGGATCCGCCCCTAGTTTTATAAGGGCTTTTATCCTCGTCTTCACCTTTTTCCAAGTTTTCCACAAGAGCTGGCGGATACGGCGCCGTATCCATCGGTCTACCTCTTGTGTCCACCTTTGGGCATCTGCTAGTTGGAAGTAGTTCATCCACCCCCGAAGCTTCTGCGCTAGCAGCTGTTTCACATTCTCTATGCTCGTTCTTGGGTTCCGGGTAAGTAGTTGTCTGATCGTGTCCTTGAGCTTTTGTTTGCTCTTTTTGTGGATCGTCAGTCTTACTTCCCCTTTTGCCTGACTGAAGTAGAAGCCGTATCCTAAGAATTTCGTTCGTGAGCTCGTTACAAGGCTAACGTGTGATTTTTCCTGGTTTACTTTCAACAGCATCTTGTCCTGCACGAATCTTGTCAGACTTGCCAGGGTTCTTTCTGCCGCTCTTCTACTCTTACAGATACAGATCAGGTCATCAGCGTATCTTGCAAAGCGGTGTCCCCGTTTCTCCAGTTCCTTGTCCAATTCATCTAGATAGATGTTGGCTAGGAGCGGCGATAGTGGGCCGCCTTGCATAAGTCCTATCTCCGTTGGTTTGGTTTCCCCATTGATCTGGACACCCGATCGGAGCATTTTGTGGATCAGCGAAATGACTCTGCCGTCTTTGATTTTAAGTGACAGCTTTCTGATTAGTCGGCTGTGGTTCACCGTGTCAAAGAATTTGGCCAAGTCCATGTCCACTGCCCATCGATAGCCTTGATCGGCTTCCGCCGCTGTGACTCTGAGAGCATGGTGAGCGCGCATGTTCCGTCTGAACCCGAAGCTACGGTCCGAGAAGTCTCTGTCATAGGCCCAGTCAAGTACTTGGGCTGTTGCTTGTTGCACAAGACGGTCTATGACTGTCGGGATTCCCAGATCCCGGAACTTGCCGGGTTCGTCTTTTGGAGTGCTTACTCTTTTCACAGGGGAGGGCCTGTAAGTTCCCTCCTTAATCGCCTTTGTAAGCTGGCCGGGATGGTTACGTATCCAGTCGAGCAGTTGCCCAACTTCCATTCCGTCAATCCCGGGAGCCCCTCTGTTGGCTACTACTCTTTTGAGTGCTTCCTTCAGATTAGAAGGCTCCAGTATCGCCTCTAAGGTAATGCCTGCGTATAAATTGAGGTTATGTGTGTCTTCTTCTGTTTCTATGGACGCGGGCGGACCCTTTTGTGCAGGTTTAGCCGCATTCCGTGCGCCTTGCCCGCATGAAGGTTTTTCATTGTTTCTATCCATGGATTCCCTTTGTCGTAGTTGCAGTAACACACTCCGTTAAGATTCGGGCCTTTCTCGGCTACTGCTACCGAGTACTATGCCCTCTGCTGACCACTCACGGCAAGTTTTACTCCGCCAAGCCGACTGGCTTGCGTCCGTGAGTTCTCCTCGGGTAAGAACGAACTCTTTCCCATCACGTACCTTCGGTCTTTACATTGCCATCTCCGTGTGGCCTTAGGGCTTCAACTTGTTATGCAGTCTTACCCGACAGCATGTGCCTGAGACCGTTCCTGTTCGTAAGGTCAATGGTTTGCCTCGGGCTTCCTTCAGTCGGAACCTCGCGATTCAGACCTTGCCTCTGGCTATGTGCTTGGCGCCACCGCCCGCACTTCGGGACTTTCACCCTGTAGAGTTCGCTCATGCCGAGCGCACAAAAAAAACGGCGTTCTTCCTTTGCGGTTGAACGCCGTTTTTTGTATTTTCAGGAGGACCTGAAAGTCCTTCAGCTTTTAAGCTGACAAGTTAGTTTGCCTTCTTCCGAAGTCCTTTAATTGCAAAGGCCACAATCAGCACGAAGACGGCACCGGCAATTCCGGCAGGCGTATGCATTTCGGCCAAGTTCGGAATATGCGGTGTCAGGCCGGGGTCGCCCACAATCAGTGTGCCTGCGATCCATCCCAGCAAAGCGCCGCCGGCGTAAACAATGATCGGATAACGATCAATAAATTTCAGGAACAGCTGGCTACCGCCGAGAATGAACGGAACGCTCACCAAGAGACCGAAGATCACGAGTCCCATCTGATGACCGGCAGGTGCCTGTTCAGCTGCACCGGCAATCGCGATCACGTTGTCCAAGCTCATAACTAAGTCGGCAACGATGATGGTTTTGATCGCACCCCAAAGACGCTTACTGGCATGAATTTCATGCTCCCCTTCATCCTGAGGAACAATAAGTTTTATACCAATCCAGAGAAGCAGAAGCGCTCCGACAAGTTTGAGGAATGGAATGTTCATGATCGTGACGGCAAAAGCAATCAGGATCACACGCAAGAGGATGGCACCGGCAGCCCCGTAAAGCACACCTTTAAAACGAAGGCTCGGGTCAAGGTTGCGGCAGGCTAAGGCGATAACAACCGCGTTGTCTCCGCCGAGCAAAATGTCGATCAAAATAATTTGAAGAACGGCCACCCAATGAATTTCGGCAAACCAAGCGATAAGCGCTTCCAATGAAATATCTCCTAAGAGTAAAAACCAAATTGACGGTTGATTTTAGCAATGCGTTGATTTGTCGTAGTTTTACCATTACCCGTTCTTGTGAAAGAACGTGAAATTTCAAATAGTCAGAACTTTCGAGAAATCCTTTTAACGAGAATAACCCGCATTTTTACTGAGTCGGTATACTTTCATTGTGCAATCTATCGCCGGATAGGCACCTTTTTCAGTATTCCGCAGGCCATTGAAGGAATGCTGACAAAGGTGCCTTTTTGTTTTGGAGGATACAAATGTCTTGGATTTATCTTTTCATTGCAGGAATTTTTGAGATCGTTTGGGCCGTTGCCTTGAAATATGCCGATGGCTTTAGTAATTGGTTCTACAGTACGGTCACTATTATCGGAATGGTCGCCAGCGTCTATTTCTTGGCAGTAGCGATGAGAACTATTCCTTTAGGAACGGCTTACGCCATTTGGACCGGTATCGGGTGTATTGGCGCCTTTATTGCCGGCATTCTCTTGTTTGGAGAGGCTTTCACGGTCTCCAGAACTGTTTTCGCTTCGCTTATCGCCATCGGAATCATTGGCTTGAAATTCTCGGCTTCTTAATTTCCAAACATTCAGAAACAAGAAGACCTGTTGTTTCGCATAAGAGCGTTCTCCTTAAAAGTGGACTGAGCACATAGTCTGAAAGTGGACTCTTTTTCTCAAAGTTCATTGGAGAAAATGAAGGCAGTCTTAAGGAGAACCTTATGCAAAACACAATAATCAAATCCATAGTTTCGTTAGGTCTGTCTTGCCTTTCGCTGTCAGTATTGGCAGCCGCTGCTCCTCAGCAGCCTGTAGACAAGAACCAGTGTTTCGGCTGTCATGCAACAGCCATTAAAACCTTATCAACTCGCGGTGCACATAAAAATGTGAACTGCGTTTCCTGTCACGACATCAGTCCGGAACACGTCAAGGCTCCAAGCCGCGACAACCGCCCGACTACACATTTTGAATATGCCGCCTGCGGTCAGTGTCACACTGAACAGCACAAAGACATCATGGATCCGAAGTACCATTATGAGTGGGCGCTCAAAAACCCGCCGCCCGCCTACGCACAGTTCCGTGATATCGCCGGTGACAACTCTTTCCGGGACGTCCAGTTCCGTTTGCCGCGTTTCCACTCCAGCATTGTGACCGACCTTGCCAACGTTCGTTCTGACGGCCGTTACCAATATAAAAAGTACACGGACCTCTCTAAACCCGGAGCTCCGATGTGGGAGGCTTTAACCGATACACGCCCGAACGAAGGCGACAAAATTCTGCCCTCAAAGACATTGTCTTTGACTTGGCGTCCTCACAAAGGACGCGAGATTATGGGACGGTCTGACTGCTTGAAGTGCAAGAGTTCCGATAACATCTTGGATTACGCCTATTTAGGCGCTAAAAACCCGAAGGCCCCGCTCGCCTTTGATGATCCGGACCACAAAGTCCTAAAGACCGTCAACAACAGCTTCAACTGCATTACCTGCCACGACCCGCATTCAGCAGAGCCTCGCATCGTCTTCGACCATTTGATAGAAGCCATGTCGCATCCGCACTACAAGGACTACAACTATCAGAAGAACGCAGGAAAGACCGGTTATCCGAAGATCGAAGTCATCAACATGGGTGTTCGCGGCTATCCGAGAAAGATCGCCATTCTTGAGAAAGCCAACTCGAACTATATGTGCGGTCAGTGCCACGAAGGCCACAACCGCTCTGAAACTTTTTACAAAGATAGCGACAGTCAGCTCGCTCATCCGAAAAATGCTATTGACAGAACCGGCTGGTCCGTCGGTACGTTCTTCGCAGCTAACCCGATCGAACGCTGGAATGTCGTGAGAGGATTAGGGCTGTATAACGGAATCGATAAGGCAACAGGCGTTAAGACTGTCTCGACCGACCATTACCATATGGAAACCGTTGTTGGTTCTAAGCACGGTCAAGCAGGCGTGGGCTGCACAGACTGCCACTTCGCCAAGAAAGCGAACGGCACACTTGAACATCAGCCTAGTCTGCCTTCTCTGAAGTACAAGAACACTTGCGCAAGATCCGATTGCCACGGCAATCCGAACGGCGACAATTGGTCCGAGGGGCAAGCCGCCTACATGGTTGCAACAATCCAGCAGCGTTATCGTATCCATAAAGAAAGACTCGAACGCTACGGAAGCGCCGCGCGCAACCTCCTGATCAAAGCTAAGAACGGCGATGTCAAGATCAATCAGCCTGAATATCAAAAACTTCAGGATGCTTACAGCCTTTATCTGCACACCGTCGGTTGGTACTTCTCAGACTATTCGAAGGGCGTTCACGATCCATCCGGATTTGAAAAAACTTCTTCCGAAGTTATTAAGAATCTGAGAACAGCGACCGCAGCCGCCCAGAATACGATAAAGTAATCTAACTCAGCATCGGCCGGAGACAATCTCCGGCCTTAACGTTTTCGGAGCCGACATGGCACATAAAGTTCAGCCGAGCCTCTCCGACATATCGCTAAATCACCGAAGTGGAGCACCATCACTTCAGGAACAGCTTTACCTGAAGATCCTCGATTTAATCGAGAACAAAAGCCTGCTTCCCGCAGACCCTGTTCCATCAAGCCGCAAACTCGCTTCTGAGATCGGAGTTTCACGCTCAACAGTCGTCAGCGTTTATAACCGACTGCTTGAGGAAGGACTTCTGGAAACCAAGAGCGGCAATGGCACCTTTGTCTCAGAAATTTCTCTCGGTGTATTTGAAAATCGAAAGGAAAGTCTGCCAGCTAATGAGAAATATCTCCCCTCAGAACTCCCGCTTTCTGCACAAATCGCAGCGACGGCCACTGGCTTCAAAGTTCAAAAGCCTATGCCCTTCGCAGTGATAGCGCCTGACCTGGATAGCCTGCCGGGTAAAAACTGGACTACTGTCGTCGCACGTACTTCAAAGAGCCCGTGGCTTCACAACGGTTATTGTGAACCCGGCGGCTTTATGCCTTATAAGAAAGCTGTCTGCGATTATTTACGTCAGTACCGAGGCCTTAGGTGCGAACCTGAGCAAGTGATTACAACAAACGGCACTCAACAAGCATTGGACCTCTGTGCAAGCGTTTTATTTGAAAAAGAGGACAAAATCGCTGTTGAAGACCCTTACTTTCAAACGCACATCAACCTATTGGAGTTCAGAGGACTGAAGCCGATCCCAATTCCTGTCTCTCAAGATGGAATCGACATTGACAAACTTAAAAAACAAAAGAAAATCAAAGGGATACTAGTAACGCCGTGCCATCAGTACCCGTTAGGCTACGTTTCTTCCGCCGAAAACAACGAAAAGCTTTTAGCCTGGGCCAAACTTGAGGGAATCTGGATAATTGAAGACGACTACGACAGCGAACTTCGGTATGGAAAAAAGCCTTTGCCGGCACTCTCTTCCTACAAAGACGGCGCACCGTGCATCTATCTCGGAAGCTTTACCAAGGTAATTTATCCGGGCTTCAATATGGCTTACATGGTGGTCCCTAAAAGTCTCGTCCCCATTTTCGAGGGGGCCAAGCTTCTTATGGATCGCCACAGCAGCGAAGTTCATCAATACATTTTGGCTGAATTCATTCAAAACGGTTTCTACTATTCACACGTTCGGCGCCTTAAGAAGATTTATGAAAAGCGCCGGCAAGCAGCCGTTAGAGCTATAGGAAAATACCTTTCCGGTTACGGACACATTGAAGGGGCCAATGAAGGAACGCATCTGACGTTCATCTTTAATCAGCCCCAAGATGATGTCCGGCTTTCCGAGCTTTTAATACGTTCCTATCAGATCGAGACAAGACCGCTTTCTGCTTGTTATCGTTCGGCCAAAGCACTTACCGGTTTTATTCTAGGTTATGCTCACTTTAAAGAAGAAGAGCTGGAAGCGGCAGTTTTCAAACTAAAAGAAGCTCTAGATCAAACTCTGAGCTAAAGGAGGGAGTATGAGGAAAGAACTCACAAGAACAAAGCAAGCTTTAAGCAACGAATCGATTCAAAGAATCATCGACACGACCGCCTACGGTGTCCTTTCGCTTAACGGAGACGACGGTTATCTCTATACCGTACCGCTAAGTTACGTATATACGGGTGGGGCCGTTTATTTCCACGGGTCGCCGCGAGGATATAAGTCCGAGTGCTTCCAGAGAACCAACAAAACAAGCTTTTCGATCGTCGGGCAAAGTCAAGTCGTTCCGACTGTCCGAGCGAATAATTTTCAAAGCGTTCTCATCTGGGGAAGGCTTCACATCGTCACCGACATTGCAGAAAAACTCTCCGCTCTGCGTGCACTTGCTGAAAAGTACAGCCGCGGCATTCCCGATAATGAAGAGGAAATTCAGCATTCCTTGAATTATGTCTTCATGGTCAAACTTGTTCCGGATTGGATTACCGGCAAACGAGCCGCACTAGAAGTCAGAGAAGCTGCAGAAAAACTCTGATCCTGCTGACAGCCATTTAAAAGGCGCTCCCCGCTAGAGAAAGCGCCTTTTCTTGATTCTGCTTTTTAGCTATGCCTTCGTCTTCTGGGACCTAAAGTACTTAAGTACGAAAGCAACGATCAGCACGAAGATTGCACCGGCAATACCGCCTTCAGTATGAAGAGCCGGCAGATTCGGCAGGTGTGCCAAGATGCCCGGGTCGTCAACCATTAGCGTGCCTGCGATCCAGCCTAACAAAGCTCCGCCCGCATAAACAATAATCGGAAAACGATCAATCACTTTCAGAATAATCTGACTGCCGCCGAGAATGAACGGGACGCTCACGAGCAGACCAAAGATCACCAGCGCCATCTGATGATGGCCCGGAGCCTGTTCAGCCGCACCGGCAATGGCAATCACGTTGTCGATACTCATGATCAAGTCGGCAACGATAATGGTCTTAACCGCACCCCAAAGCCGCTTACTCGCATGAATCTCATGCTCTCCTTCATCGGCAGGGGCAATGAGCTTGACGCCGATCCACAACAGCAGCAGGCCGCCGCAGAACTTCAGGAACGGTATGTTCATCACGGAGACTGCGAAGGCAATCAGAATGACACGCAGCAAAATAGCACCGCCGGCACCATAGATAATGCCTTTCACGCGCAGGTGCGGATCGAGACTTCGGCAAGCCAACGCAATCACAACGGCATTGTCTCCGCCAAGCAAAATGTCGATGAGAATGATCTGCAAAACTGCGACCCAATGAATCTCACCAAACCAAGCAATAAGCGCTTCCAAAATGAATTACTCCTTTTTCGAAGAGAGCACGGATTGCAGCAACGAGCCAATTTCAGAGGGATTCCGTGTCGTTCGAATACCGCAGGCTTCCATCACGGCTAATTTGCCTTCGGCAGTTCCTGTACCACCGGAAATGATCGCGCCTGCATGCCCCATTCTCTTTCCTGCGGGAGCCGTTACGCCTGCAATAAAGCCCACGACGGGTTTCTTCATATGATCTTTTACCCATTCGGCAGCAGTCTCTTCATCGCTTCCGCCGATTTCGCCGATCATGACAACTGCATCCGTTTCAGGATCGTCATTAAAGAGCTTCAGTACGTCGATGTGCTTTAAGCCGTTAATCGGATCTCCGCCGATTCCGATAGCGGTGGACTGGCCCAGCCCTAACGCGGTAATCTGTGCCACCGCTTCATAAGTCAAAGTGCCGGAACGGGAGACAACACCGATTCTGCCTTTGCGGTGAATGTGTGCAGGCATAATGCCGACATTGATTTCTCCCGGAGTCATGATGCCCGGGCAGTTGGGTCCGAGAAGGAGAGATTTAGATCCGGTCTTTTTCATGTGATCTCGGACCTTAACCATGTCCATCACAGGAATGCCTTCCGTAATGCAGACAATAAGTTCGATACCTGCATCGCTTGCTTCCTGAATAGCCGCTGCCGCTCCGGCTGGCGGAACATAAATCACGGAAACGTTTGCTCCTGTTTTTGCTCTTGCCTCTTTAACGGTACCGAAGATCGGCAGCCCTTCCCATTCCTGACCGGCTTTCTTAGGATTCACGCCGCCCACAAAACACTCGGGGCCAAAACCGTAATCTCTGCAAAGACGTGTATGAAACTGACCGGTTTTGCCTGTCATCCCTTGCGTAATAACGCGGGAGTTCTTATTGACCAAAATACTCATGTTATTTCTCCGCAGCCATTTCTACGGCTTTCTGCGCAGCATCCCCAAGAGAATCCGCTGAAATAATCGGTAATCCGCTGTTCTTGAGAATTTCTTTGCCTTCTTTTTCGTGCGTTCCTTTCATGCGAACAATTAAGGGAACGGATAACTTAACGTGTCGGCAGGCTTCAACAATACCTTCGGCAATGACGTCGCATTTCATAATGCCGCCGAAGATATTGACCAGGATAACTTTGACTTCCGGCTGAGCCAGCATGATTTCAAAAGCCGCCGTAACTTTTTCAGGAGAAGCTCCTCCTCCGATATCAAGGAAGTTATCCGGCTCACCGCCGAACAGTTTGATCGTGTCCATGGTCGCCATTGCGAGACCGGCGCCGTTAACCAAACACGCGATATTACCGTTGAGCTGAATGTATTGGAGACCTGCTTTGTGTGCACGAAGCTCCGTCGGATCTTCCTGCTCAGGGTCGTGAAGTTCTTCGAGTTCAGGGTGACGCAGCAGCGCGTTGTCATCAAAAGTCATCTTCACGTCCAGCGGATAAACCTTTTTGTCGGATGTTACGATCAGGGGATTGATTTCCAATAGGGAGCAGTCCATCGAAACGAAGGTGTTCCATAACTTTCTCAGGACTTCTGCGCAGTCTCCGGCAATGTCGGCAGGCACGTCCAATCGAGTAGCAACTTCCAAAGCTTCGGGAACGGAAAGACCGGCCACAGGATCAATGACCGTTTTAATGATTTTTTCAGGGAATTGGGCGGCGACTTTTTCAATTTCCATGCCGCCCTCAGCAGAAGCAATAAGAACCGGTTTCTGAAGCTTGCGGTCAATGAGGAACCCGACATAGAACTCCTGAACGATATCGAGGCCCTGCTGAACGAGGACTTTGCTCACAGGAGCTCCGGCAGGCCCGGTCTGCTTGGTGACCAAACGGCTGCCGATCATAAGTTTAGAGAGGTTACTGACATCGTCCAGACTGCGGGCAAGCTTGACACCGCCGCCTTTGCCTCTCCCGCCGGCATGAATTTGGGACTTAACCGCCCAGATCTTTGCGCCGATTTCTTCGGCAATCTTTCGAGCTTCCTCAGGACTTGAAGCAACTTCCGCAACAGGTACGGGAACGTCGAAATTCTTCAGAATTTGACGTGCTTGGTATTCATGAATTTTCATAGCAATGAAATTGTTAACTTTTGTTTGTGAACAAAAGTATAACGATCTCAGGCTACTGTCTTAGAAGACTTCGTCAGGAACTTCGCAGTTCAAGACTTTTTCAATCGTTTTAAAGGTAAAACCCCGACTCGCGAGGAAACGAATTTGTTTTGCGCGTTCTTTGTAATCCTCGGGCGGCTCCCCGAATTTTCGTTTCCAAAGAACAAGTGCTCGGTCGTATTCCGATTCCTCGTTCTGCTTCAAAGCTTCTTCGGCAATTTCACGAGAGACACCGTCCCGCTGGAGATTCCAAAAGAGCTTGCGGTCGCCGTATCTGGCGCTGCGCGTTAAAACCTGGATACGAGCATAGCGCTCGTCGGATAAGTACTTTTTATTGACGAGTTCATCGAGGACGGAGTTAATCAGTTCCTTATCGCCCTCTTCGTTAAAAGTTTCTGACAGCTTCTTATAAAGGCCGAGGCGGGAGCGCTCTCGACGAGCGAGAGCAGCTACCGCCTTGTATAAGATCTGCTTTCTGCGATCAGCAGGATCAAACATTATTGAGCGTCTTCGTAAGTTTCTTCAGTTTCTTTGGTCACGACCTCTTCGGCAGCATCTTCTTCGTGATCTTTGCCCTTGATCGCGGCCTTGATCTGTTCTTCGATCATCTTCATTTCTTCGGGATGAGACTTCAGCCATTCTCTGGCTGCTGCCTTGCCCTGACCGATCTTGTTGCCCTGATAGGAGTACCAAGCACCGGACTTGTTGAAGATGTCCATATCAGTACCGATGTCGATGATTTCACCTTCGCGGGAAATGCCCTGGCCGTAGATGATCTCGAATTCGGCCTGTTTGAAAGGAGGCGCAACTTTGTTCTTAACAACTTTCACGCGGGTTTCGTTACCCAGGATTTCATCGCCCTGCTTGATGCCGCCGGTACGACGAATATCCATACGGATCGTGGCGTAGAACTTAAGTGCGTTACCGCCGGTCGTTGTTTCCGGAGAACCGTAAACCACACCGATCTTCTGACGAACCTGGTTAATGAAGACCACCAAAGTGTTGGACTTCTTGATGCTGGAAGTGAGCTTACGGAGTGCCTGGCTCATCAGACGAGCCTGGAGACCCGGAAGAGCTTCGCCCATGTCGCCTTCAATTTCAGAGCGAGGCACCAGAGCAGCCACGGAGTCGATAACGACAAGGTCAACAGCACCGGAACGAACTAACGCGTCCGTAATTTCAAGGGCCTGTTCACCGCTGTCCGGCTGGGACAAGAGCAGGTCGTCCACTTTAACGCCAAGTGCTTTGGCGTACTTAACGTCTAATGCGTGTTCCGCGTCGATAAAGGCGCAGGTTCCACCGAGCTTCTGCATTTCAGCAAGAATGTGGAGCGTCAGCGTAGTTTTACCAGAAGATTCCGGTCCGTAAATTTCAACGATACGTCCGCGGGGAAGGCCGCCGACGCCGAGTGCTAAGTCCAAAGTAAAGGAACCGGTAGAAACAACATCCAGATTTTGGTCAGGCTGGCTGCCCATGCTCAGAATCGCATCCTTGCCGAATTGCTTGGAAATCTGGTCCAAGGCCATCTTTAGCGCTTTTTTACGAGCATCCGCATCCACGAGCTGTTCAACGGGCGGTTTAACTTTTTTCTTTTCTGCCATTTTTATTTCCTAATCATTTTCCGATCAGACGAAACTGACCTAAGTTGTCTAATACTAGCGAAAAAATTTAATTTAACAAGGCCGAATTAAATCTCTTCACTCATTTTTCTGTTGTAGTCATAGTAAAGTCGCATGCGTCAATTTATGTCTCATAGATTCAGAGTTTTTCGTTTTGGTTTGACGAACCGAAAAAACCTGTGTAATATTCGACTTCTCGATTGATGAGACGCGCTTCGGAGCGAAACAGAGATCGAAACAAAGGGTTGTTAGCTCAGTTGGTAGAGCAGTGGACTTTTAATCCATTGGTCGCAGGTTCGAGTCCTGCACAGCCCACCAATTATGGGGGTATAGCTCAGCTGGTAGAGCAGCGGACTCTTAATCCGTAGGTCCAGAGTTCGAATCCCTGTGCCCCCACCAGATTCCGCCCGGTAGTCGAAAGACTTCCGGGCATTTTCTTTTATTCGAACTTGCGCTTCATCAGGCAGGTTCGTTCGAAAAAATCCTTCGTTCTTAAATTCGGATCCAAAAGTTTCGTCCGAATCATTTTCGACAGTAGGCTGGCAGCCGCCGATTCCTCTTTATTGGCATTTTTGAGAAGAAGAAGTCCCAAGTCGATTTTCCCGAGCCCTGTCGGTACTTCGACAAGAGAACCTTCAGCTAGCTCTTTCTCAACACAGGCTTTTGGCATATACGAAACACCCAATCCACTCTCTAAAAGTGCTTTAACGATGTGCATGTTGCCGACCTGCATTGTTTTTCCTAGTCGAATGCCTCTCCTGTCTAAAAACCGTTTAAAGAATCTATAGGGGCCGCTCTTAACGCTTGCAGCGATAACAGAAAGTTCCGGGACTGAACCTGGAAGAAAAAAACAGCTTTCGCTGATCTCTAAGGTCGGTGAAGCGAAGAGCCCGAGAGGACAAGCCGTCAAGGGGAGCGGAATCAGGGGCGGCGGGCAGTCCCCCATATTAAAAGTTATCCCAATATCTACTTCCGAATCCTTTACCTTCGACCTCAATCTATAGGCATCAAGGATCTCTACTTCAAAGAATACTTCCGGCGCCAAAAGCCGAAATTCCTTGATCACGTCGATCAGCATGAATTCGAGGAGGGTTTCGTTCACTCCGACCCTGAGGCGTCCGGTAAGAGAAGATTTTGATCCTTTTAGGTTCATCAGAACCGAATGGCTGGCTAATATCTTCTGTGCCTCTTTGAGGGCCGTTCTTCCGGCAGGAGTCAGCACCATGTGGCGGCCGGCTTTCTCAAAAAGAAAGCAGCCAAAAGAGTTCTCTAAGTTTTTTAGCTGAAATGTGATTGTCGATTGAGAACAACGCAGGTGAGCCGCTGCTTTGCGGTAGGAACCGAACCGCACTACGGCATCTAGAATTTGAAGTTGCTTGATATTCATAGTTCTAATTCTTCGATTGATTCGTTCTATTTATTCTAAGTTTTCAATCCCCCTCTCCTCAATAAGAATATCCCTGTAACTTCCAAGGAGAAACCACATGCGTAAAACGATTCTTGCTGCAGTTCTAACCTCCGTCCTCATCCCCGGTTATGCCGTGGCCCTCGAAGATCTTCATACCGGAACAGTCATTGTTGGGAGCGGAATCTCCGGTCTCACCACCGCAATCCTGCTCAAAGAACACAAACAAAATGTTCTCGTTCTTGAAAAAATGCCTTTCATGGGCGGCACTACAAACTTGGCTGCACAGTACTTTGTTTCTGTAGGAACAAAAGATCAGGTAGCTAACGGGAAGGAGCTGTCTGTGCCCGATTACATCAAGAGAACAGCTAAAACCGGCCGAAATGCGGAAATGCTTCCGCGTACTACTCAAAGAATGTTTGATTCTCAGAAATCCATCGACTGGCTGAATAGTTTGGGCACCGGTCTGACCCGCCCGGTTAGTGATTACCAAATGGGCATTGCAGACGGCAGCTCTCTCGGCACGCACCTTATGAAAGTATTGAGCGCGAAAGTCAAAGAACTTTCTATCCCAGTGAAGATGAACAGTAAAGTTCTTGACTTAATAATTAGAGATGGGAAAGCGGTAGGTGTTGTCGTAGAAAACGGCAAAGAAAAATACAAGGTATTTGCCGATAACGTAGTTCTGGCAACGGGCGGTTTCAATCAGAACCAAAAATTGATTTCCAAATACGCTCCTCAGTGGAAAGGTTTGCCTACCACAACTGCCGTAGGCTCAACCGGTGACGGTCTCATCCTCGCAGAGAAGTACGGAGTGAACATCAAAAATGCCGGAGAAGTCGGCCTTAACCCTTCTATTCACTCTCAGGGCGGAAAAAACGTTTCCATGAGTGCTGCTCGACTGGAAGGCGGCATCATGGTCAACTTGAAGGGAGAACGCTTCTGCAATGACTATTGGCCGGATTACACCAAGATGGCCAAAGCAATGCTGGAGCAGCCGGAAGGAAAGAGCTTCGTCATCATTGACGGTAAGTCTATGAAAGCCTCCAAACGCCTTCAAAGTTTCTTGAAGAGCGGCTATTTCGTAGAAGCCCAAACAATCCCTGAGCTCGCTCAAAAAATCGGCATTCCGCCGGAAAACTTAGAAAAGACGATCAAACGTTATGCGGAATTTGTTCGCAACGGCAAAGATCTAGATTTCGGCCGCAGCATCAACATGAAGACCGACTTCTCTACACCTCCTTACTATGCCTCGGCCATTCTTCCGGGTACACAGGTAAGCGTAGGAGGTGTTGACGTCAACGACTTCATGCAGTGCGTCAAGGCAGACGGTAAGGTAATTCCGAATCTCTATGCGGTTGGCGAGCTTACATACGACTCCGGCACGCCTCATGGTGTTTGGAGCGGACGTCGCGCAGCCGAACATATTCTTTCGAAATAACCTGCTCAGACCACTTTAGTTTAAGGGTCGGCGAAAAGTACCGGCCATAAAGAAACCTCAGCAGAACCGATGCTGTCTCTCCTTCGGATACCGATCGAGAGCACATCGGTTCTCCTTTTCTGCACACAATTTTTTCTTGCTCTTGGGCACAACTGTTTAACCTTTCGTAAACGTATAAGCGCCGGGCCCGCTGGCTCTGAGAAGAAATCCGAAGATTGAAACTTTTCCCTTTTAACAAAACTAATGAAATATTTTCCGAAAAATAAGAATTCTTTAAAAAGAATCAAGGATAATTTCCCGTGGACATTACTTTGTGCCCATTGACTGCAAAGTCCGCGTAGAAATGATTTGTCCTGCTGAAAGGGCAGGACCTCGAGGTGTCAGAACCTCGCCCTGGGATATAAATTAAATGATTGAGTTAAAACACATAACGCAGGAATACGATACTGCTGACGGTAAAGGAAAATTCTTTGCCTGTAAGGATGTAAACGTCCACGTCAAACCCGGCGATATCTTCGGCATTATCGGCCGAAGCGGCGCCGGTAAGAGCACGCTGGTTCGCTGCATCAACCTTCTCAACCGCCCGACTTCCGGGTCCGTCATCGTCGACGGCAAGGATCTGACCAAGATGTCGGAATCCGAACTGCGTGAGGAAAGACGCTCGATCGGTATGATCTTCCAGCACTTTAATCTGCTCTCCTCCCGTACCGTCTACGGCAATGTTGCGCTTCCTCTGGAACTTGCAGGAATACCGAAGGATAAGATTCGCGAAAAAGTAATGCCGCTGATTGAACTTGTCGGCTTAAGCGAACACGTCAACAAGTATCCGTCTCAGCTCTCCGGCGGTCAGAAACAGCGCGTCGGTATTGCTCGTGCGCTTTCTTCCGATCCGAAGATTCTTCTTTCCGACGAAGCCACTTCTGCTCTTGACCCGGAAACCACTCAGGCAACGCTTCAGCTCCTCAAGAAGATTAACAAGGAGCTCGGTCTGACGATCGTCATGATCACGCACGAAATGGACGTAGTGAAACAGATCTGCAATCGCGTCGTCGTGATGAATAAAGGCGTCGTTGTCGAAGAAGGCGACGTGCTCGAGGTCTTCCGCGACCCGAAGAACGAAGTTACTCAGGCGATGCTCGGCACGGCTCTTGCTGCCCGCACAATTCCGGCAAGCATGGTCGAGCGTGTAAAGAAAGTTCTGAACACACCGGGCGAAAACGGACGCAAGAATCATCTCATTCGTTTGACGTTCGTCGGCAGCTCAACGACCGAACCGGTCCTCTCCCGCGCCTGCTCCAAATTCGATCTGGACTTCAACATCCTCTTAGGACAGGTGGATGAGATCCAAAGCGAAAGTTACGGAACTCTCACGATCGTGATGGAAGGAACCACAGAAAACTTCCGTCAGGCATTGAACTACATCGCCGAAAGAGGCGTTCGCGTCGAGGAGCTCACAAATGTCATCTAACATCATCAATCTTCTTTGGGAATCTTTCCTTGAAACCATTCTAATGGTCGGCGTGAGCGGCGGACTCGGCGCTGCGATCGGTATTCCTTTGGGCGTCTTCCTGTTCGTCACTTCTCCAAAAGGCATCATGCCCAAACCATACGTCAACCGTATTATCGGAACCGTCGTAAACGCCGTGCGTTCAACACCGTTCATCATTCTGTTGGTCGCCATCATTCCGTTTACGCGTTTAATCGTCGGCTCATCCATCGGAACCGTTGCTGCTATCGTTCCTCTTACGATCGCCGCTGCTCCGCTCATCGCTCGTTTGGTTGAGACAAGCCTCCGCGAAGTTGATAAAGGTCTGATAGAAGCCGCTCAATCCATGGGCGCGACAAACACTCAGATCATCTGCAAAGTGCTTCTTCCAGAAGCTATGCCCGGTATTCTTGCCGGTCTCACCATCGCCTTTGTCGCTTTGGTCGGCAGCTCTGCAATGGCCGGCGCCGTAGGTGGGGGCGGTTTAGGAGATATGGGGATTCGTTATGGATATCAGCGTTTCATGCCTGAAGTTATGGCCGCAGTCGTCATCATTCTGATTGTCTTTGTCCAAAGCCTGCAGAGTTTCGGAGACTGGATGGTCAGAAGAGTTTCTCACCGCTAAGCTAACCGGCAACCAAAATTTCAAACCCGGCGCTCCTCTCAAAACGCCGGGTTTGTTGCTTTCTGTCAATCATCAATTCATTCTTGGCTGACAATGGGAGGCCCCAAAGTCCTTACACGAAGAATTCGTTTTCCCGACGGTTCTTGAGACGTTCAGAGAGCAGTTTTTCGAAATCTGAGAAAGCATCAGCAACAACCGACTTCGCTTTCATCGGACAGTTCTTAACGCAGCGCATACAGCCGATACAGTTGTCGTTAACCGTCTTGATATCTTCTTCGATCGCTCCGACCGGACAATCTCTGATACACATCCCGCAAGCCAAGCAATTACCGTTGGTCGCCGGTTTAAATTTGGCTTTAGTTTCAACGATCTTATAAGGATAATTTCCCGGAGGAACCACTGTCGCAGGCTCCTCTGCTTTGGCCAGCATATGGAAATAGAACTCTTGAAGCTCGGCAATGTCGTCTTTGTTCGGGCGTCCAAGCTGGATATGGCCATATGTATGTTGGGACGCCATTGTAGCCACTCCCTTAATCCTGAAGCCATTGGCCTCGACGATGTCACCAAGCTCCCTAGGAGCATCCTCGTAAGCCCGATTGCCGTAAGTAAGCACTAAAGCACAGGGAGTGCCGCTGCCCTTCATTTTTTTAAAGCGCTCTACGCTGCAGGCTGGGATTCGTCCTGCATAAACCGGCGCCCCGAAAACGACAAAATCAAAACCGCTGAGATCGGTTTCCGGAACTTCTACATTGCCTGTGATATCAAAGGTCTTGACGGTGACACACGGCAGTTCCCCGATCGAAGAAACCGCTTTCTTAGAGTTTCCCGTAGGAGAGAAATATACCAAAGCAATAGAGGACATGGGATTTGATGTTGAAGTTGGTTTGTTCAATTCTTGCACATAAGCGCTGGGTGCCATATGAGAGAAAGCACGTGAATAGATTATTCGGAGCCTGAAATAATTTGTGAAAATTCGAGTACAATCTGGCTCTATCGAATGCGGGTGTAGCTCAATGGTAGAGCAGAAGCTTCCCAAGCTTACGACGGGGGTTCGATTCCCCTCACCCGCTCCACTGCGCTCCTCTGTGGTTTTTCTTTTTTCGGGTCTGCGTTTGCTCCGTCATTTTTGATCAAACTGATTCAGTTCAGCACAAACTCTATAGCAAATGTCGTAGAGCTAAGCTTTTGTGCTTTTACAAGCTCTTGGTAGTCTAGAGCGGTCAATATCGACCCGTTCGCCATCCGCTGTTACCGGAACGGCACTGACACAATTCTCAGCAAGATCAATGCCAACAACTTTATATTCGAGCTCAGTACCAATATAGCAATTGCACGGATCTTTTTAACAGATATGAAATCACCCTTTATAAAGGATTCGTCACTTTTATTTCTTGATAAGACAAAGGGGCTTCGTGCCCCTGGTTTACTAGACCAAATTTTCTAGAAAACAACTGACAATTGTCCTTGTTTACTCTAGTTTTAGACAAAACCCCAATTACATCTGTTAACTCGTTGACCATAATGGGTACATAAAAAAACGACCCAGCTATTTTCAAACTCGAGGAAATAACATGTTGTTCATACATCACGCAGTGGTTTGCCCCAGCTCTCCAACTCGGAATTCGCCGAGGGGGGGGTGTGAGCTATCGTTAAGCAATATTTTAAAATTTTCCAGATTCACAATCTTAGTTAAAGACACATTCCAAGATCTACCTGCAGTTATTCTGCGGTCTCAAATCTCCTTCAAAAAATCTTCACTCTTCTCTGCAAGAAGAGTTTTGCATTGCGCCCTCGCGCTCCAAAATCCTTTCGACAGGGTCTTTCCTGCTTACAGCAATTTGCTCCTAACGGCAAACATGTGGATTTCGGGATTAAGGCATAACTGATCAATTAACGTTGGATCCGATCTGCCTGTCATCACCGGTTCAATATCCTCCGGTTTCTTTTCAAAACCATCTCTAGTGGCACCTCGAATCCAATCCTATTTGGAGTAAAAAATGTGTCCAAACTTCAAAAGAATAAGCAGGAAGACCTTTCTGTTCTCATTATCACCGCTCGCTCTTTCGCTTGCCCTAGCGCTTAACCCATATTCCATTGAAGCTCAAGCGAATACGTACGAATACAATGGCAAATGGGTTGCCGATGATATAGACCCTACTAATCCTCCTTTTTTGCAAGGTTCCATTGTCACTAAGGATTCCTCCGGAACAACTCTCTCTGAGGAAGACTTCACTTATTCAGAACCTATCCCAGGTTTCATATTGTCTCCTTATGGTTTTAGGGAAGGACAAGACTGGTCTTTTCTCTGGTTAGGCTCATCGTTTGAAGACTGGTACAACAATCCGGTCAACAAGCCGATGGCTGATCGATATGGGATTACCGCTACAAATACGGTGACCCCGAATTCAATGAACCTTAGCAGTTCTCTTCTAGGCGGAAGCGGTTCAACTACTGTAATCCACGTCCCGGCCGAGTTTGAAGGGGCTTCTCAAAGAAACTCCCTATTTGTTGTTCTTCCCACGAGTGGCCCTGGACTTATCACCCAACCTGGCAGTTATAAGATAGAACCGGATATCTTACAGATAGGCTATGGTGCCGACCCTAATCAAGAACCAACCCTCACAAATACATTAATTTCCCTTGGGACTCCAGGAACCCAAACCGTAGAGTTTTCAAAACTTGGATGGAACGATACTGTTTTTAACACGTTTAAAACCGATACCTCTCAGACATACCAGCCTCATCAAAATGTACTTTTTATGAAAACTGCAATTCGTTCTCCTGGAACAAATGCAGTCGCTCGTCAGACCGTTTCCGGAAATATCGGTATTGTTTCTACGGCGGATGACCATGTACCTGGCTCCGTTACGTTGTTCAAAGAAGACGGGTGGCATATTGACGCTGCCAACATAAAAATGGCTGGCAATCTGACATTTCCCCGCGTTCCGCACAACACCAATGGAATAAGTGCTTACGGAATGGGTATGTCGAATATGTATAGTCGGTTTGAACAAAAGTTCTCTGGCATTATACAGAGCTTAGGAACAGACATTCACCCCTTGGGAATCGGCATTATTTCGGAACATGACCAGGCAACAGCAGGCAAAACTTTTATTCAAGATATCAAGAAAGTTAACGAAATACACGCCGTAATGGCCGGCGTAGTTAATGACATACGCGGTCAAACTTTTAACGCGACAGAGTCTCAAGAGGTAGACGTAGGAAAAATTGAAGTCTTCGGGGACGCTTCTTTCAGGGGAGCAATCGGCGTCTATAACAGAACAAATACCGGTGGCACCAATAATAGTAAAAACGCAGTTCAGAAAATTTATATTTCTGACAGTATCGTTGTAGATGGGTTCTCCACAATAATTTCGCCTCATCAATACCTTGAGGTTCTCTCAACTTTTGCTGCTGTTACAAACAGAGGCGGAAGACAAGAAATTATCAGCACAAATAGAGACAGTCCAATCTTGCTCTCGGCAAAAACTCAGATGAGAGCGTCCAATAACTCGGCAAATCCATATGGAACTTACGCTCTCCTGGTTTATCCGAACTTTGTTTCTTCTCCGGCACCAGGAGCAAAAGACGCTTACACAGAAACTATTCTTAAAGGTAGTTTTGACGTATATAACGGAGACATTGCGGCCTTTGGCGAACAAAATGGCCATTTTTCTAGCTCTGTCGGAATCAGATTGGAGGGACAACTCTACCCAGCTGCGGACGGATCTCCGGAAAAAGTGTCAAACCGTCTGTCTATTGCTGACGGGAACAATATTATCGTCACAGACCGTAGTCCTCTTATCAAAGGCTCTATTCCCTCAACGATTAAAAGTCCTAACGCTGTCCGAGCCTATTTACAGCTGAGACCCGTAACCGACAGCAACGGAGTAGAACATCCTTACGAGATCGAATTCAAAGGTAAGAACAGTTATCTCAATGTGGAAGGTGCTTATCTTGGCAATGGAACAATCATTTTTCATAGCAACCTTGACTTCAAGGGGGATGATAAGTGGACTTCCCGTGAAGAATTCATGAAAGAGAATGGTGGTAAATATTTAACTGAATACCAGCAGAAATTAATTGATCGCTGGAAATCCGCCTCTGATGATGAAAAAGTGGAGCTTGCAAAATTGGGTGACTTCAAGAAAGACGCTCAAGGGCAAGACTATGTGGTACTTAATGAAGCTGGAAGCAATGCTTACAGTATTTCTGTAGAGAAAGCCTATAAGGAACTATTCGATCAAGGCAATAATCTTGTCGTCAATAAGAACCCCGTAATTATCCACAAAGTGATCGCCCAGGAAACGAATGGAGAGTCTAGCCGCTTAAATCTGCAAATAGATACGTCTAACTTAAGACGAGACTTAGATGCCGCATACCCTGGAGTCAATTTTGCGTCGGAACAACCAAAAATTCAGAAGTTTTTTGATGAAAACGCAATCTACATACTGAGGCAGGCAGCCAACAATGTATTTATTCACGATTGGTCGGATGAACAAGTACTGCTTCCCCATCAGACGGTTCTGAATGAAAAGACTGGTCAGTCGGGGGATGGTAGGTATACACAAATCACTGACGATCACGACAGTTTCTGGGAAAAAATTAATCCTGAAAAATCTACCGGTGGTACGACAACGGAGAAGAAGAACTACACTCTCAGCGACGGGACTTTGGTAGAAACAACAATCACAACACAACGAATAAACACGACAAATAACCGTTTCACCGGAAATCCGGTCAACAATATGGTTGCCGGAAAAGTTTTCTTTACCCTCCCAGAGGGGATAATCACACCTGCAAGAACTTACGTTACTGAATACTACATAGAAAACAAAGGTAATTACGACATCAACAATCCCTATGGGTATAACGATAATGAAATTCTCCATACTTTCTTAGCCGAATATCAGAGAAATAAGTATGGCCAGGAGTTCAATTCATCCCTAGACATCGATTCAACTAACCTTGCTGACTCAGAACCCCTAAAGAATGCTGACCAGCTTCGCAAAGAACAGGCCACTACCGATTCGCCATCCACTTATTCTCTTCCCAGAGCTGCTGACGAAGAGGAGAAAAAAGAAGGGAATAAAGTCGAAGATGACGGTATCGAGAATATGGGAGAAGTCTACGGGAAAGTTGAAACTTACATTACGACAGTTGATGAGAAAGTCACTCCGCCGGAAGACGACTGTACTAAATACGGGAACTGCGCCCCAGAAGACCCTGATGACGATCCTAATAACGGCAACCCGGGCTCTTGGGAAGACGTAACACCGCCTACAAAGCCTGACGGCTCAATTGATGTGGGTAATGGCTGTTCTACTTCAACTATGGATGCCCTTGACTCTATTGGCTTAACTAATTATTTCCTGTGGAGACAAGAGAACGAAACCCTCTATCAGCGCATGGGTGAGGTTCGAGATAACAGCCAATTAGAAGGATTATGGGTAAGAGGAATCTTCGGAAGAAACAAATGGGATAAAGGCAAGCGACGCTTTGATAATAAGTATTACGGCATCCAGCTAGGCTTAGACCGAGTCCACCAAACCTATACGGATGAATATAAGTGTCGTGAACTTGATGGCGAACGTGCTCCCTGCAAACGCGTTCCTGCCACTGATTGGATTTATGGCATCGGCTTTACCTACATGAAGGGAGACAGCAAGCTCGCTAACGGAGGAACAGGCGATAATTGGATCGGCTCGATTTCCCTTTATGGCGTAAGAAAATTCCAAAACGGTGGATATCTAGATTTGATTCTTAAAGGAAGCCGTCTAAATAATGAATTTACTGCCATTAGCGACCAGTTCAGATACATATCTAAAGGCAAGTATCACACCTACGCTCTACAAGCCAGCGTTGAATATGGTAACAAGCACTACCTCGATAAAACCAAGACGTGGTACGTCGATCCTGAATTGCAATTAACTTATGGGCATATCAAAGGGGTTAAATACAGAACATTCAACGCGTTAAATGTTGATGTGCATAACCTAAATAGCCTCATCGGACGTGCTGGCGTCGCAATTGGCAAAGAAGGTAAAAACGGTAGCGCTTTCTTAAAGGTTGATGGACTGCGTGAATTCATGGGCGAATATAAAGCCCGGTATCACTTAGACCATGGTGCTTGGAACAAGAGTCGCATTAGCATGAAAGATACATGGGGGGAAATAACTATAGGAGGCACCTACAACTTCCACAAGGACACCTATGGATTTATCCAAGCAAAAAAATCTTTTGCAGCAGACCTCAAACAAGAGTACCGCGTTGATACGGGAATTCGCTATCTCTTCTAACCCTACTCCTGCAGGATTCCTAAGAAAGCCTGCAGGATCGAAATCTCAAATCATGGAGTTTATATGACAACCAGTAAAAATTTTAGGCTTACTCCACTAGCGCTTTCTTTACTTCTGTTAAGCAGTTCAAATGTTTGGGCTGACAACCTCACCATCTCAGAAACCTGGAAAATGGACGGTTGGAGCTGGAATGGCTCTACACAGATTTTTTCGAATAGCAACAAAAACGCTTTGATCGCGGACGGAGCCTCTTTAAAAGGAAACTCTTCAACCGCAACCGTTAACTTTACTTCCAGTCCCAAGATCAATATTGAAACAGAAGGTAGCTTTATATCCAATGCCAGCCTGGGTAGCTCTGGGAAACAGATAACTTATTCTGTGTACAACAAAATAGGAACTATTAAATCCGGAGCAATTGCCTTTAACCTTACAAAACAAGGTTCTCAGATCGTTAACTTAAATGATGTTGAAGAGGTAATTGCGAATAATTCAAGTACTGATCCAAGCGCTGGAGCTAGGGCTCTATCCATTATTTTCACTGGTGGCGGTAATTCGTCAGCCCCGAAGGCCGAGCAAGAATTAGGTTCCTTCAATTTGATGACTCTCCGAGGAACCGAAGCTGGTAAAGGTTTTGGGATTGTTCTCGTTGATGATGCAACTTCAAGTTCAAACAGCTGTTCTCAATATTTAAAAACCTATATAACCAACGTGGGGACAGAAGAGTTTCCGTTAGACGTCGGGGTGTTAGCGCAGTTTAAAGACCCTGGAATAAATATCTTTCCGAAGGGAGATCAAACCCTGAGACATGTCGGCACCATCTATGCCACTGAAGCAGGCATCGTCAATCTCTCCGGAACAGGCCAATCAAACCAATGGGTCAGCTCCGTCACTGATATTTTTGTAGATAGCTCTAAAGCACTAACACCAGTCCCAATTCTCGCTGGTATTGCAGGAGAAGCAAAGTCTAGAAATGGTAATTCAACCGATACAAGTAACATTAGAGTTGGACAAACCGTTAAAGTTAGAAATCTCATCTCAGTTGAGGGTAGCCTTGCAAAGTCTTCTGAACAGCCTGCCTCTAACATCTCGTATATTAAGGACGAGTCTCAGATTAACATAAGGGCAGGTGTCCTTAACCGTGGTGGTAGACAAGCCATAGAGTCGATTTCCGAGAATGTTTCAGGAGTAACAATTAGGGTTGGGACAAAATCACCGGATGAATCTATCAATTATGCCGTCTTGGTTTACCCACTATTCTCACAATCTGTTACGACAACATCAGGGCAGAATGGACTATCAAAAGGATTCAGCCCTACCGACACGCAGCTAAAAGGCTCTTTTAATGTTGTCAACGGTGATGTAGCCGTTTTTGGTCCCCAGGCAAGAACCGCCGGAGAAGAGCATTACTTAAAAGTAGGTAACGTATCTCTCACCCTTAACAATACGACTAGAACAACTGAAGATAAACAAACTGTAATCGTCCCAAGTACATTGACGCTCGGAGGAAACTCGAATTTATGGGTAACTAACAGAAGCTTTGACGTATACGCAGGGAACGGCGTGGCAAGGGCAGGCGAAAATACTATCTTCAGTTTATCTGCTGGGTCTGGAGCTGATGCAGATAATGCTTATCGGATTAACTTAACAGGCGGTAAAAACTTCATCTATGTCGATGGCACCTACAAAGGAAACTCCACCATTAATCTTGAAAGCACTTGGAGTAGTGAAGGAAAAATCGTAGCTGTAAACAAAAATCCGATAGTTATTAGAAACGTTGGGTTACAAACAGACAACAGCAAGTCTCACCTTAACTTAAATGTCAATCTTGCATCCTCTCTTCCCGCTTCTGAAAGAGACAAGTTCTTTGATGCTGACAACGCTAACGTGCAGATATTAATGCGGCAAGCAGTTGAAAATCTGATGATTGGTGAGGGAGCTGAAAATTTAGAGGTTGGCGGTCTTATTGTTGCAGGCGATCAAGTTGACGTCGGCACTTTTAGTGAGACCGAAAAAAATCTTGCTCTAAAAGACTCGACTAAGGGAATCTCGTCCAGAGTTGCGAAAGGCTATGTTTCTGTTACAACTCCTGAAGGTTTGATTACCCCACAAAAAACCTTCGTTTCTCAATATTATTTAGATAATACAGGAGCAACTGGCAAAGACGCTACAGCGGTTTTGACTGTCTTAAATGAAAAAGTCAATACAGCGGCTGCAGCCATGCATGGCAAGGGCTTAGCAGATACACAATCTTTAAGTAGGGCCGGAGATGATGAAGCTTCGATTTACGCAACAGGTTCAGGAGCGATCTACTCAGAAAAAGTACTGCCTGAGGAAGCATCTACAGAGATCGGCAACAAACCTTCTCAAGGCGAAGAAACAGGAGATGACTCCGGTAACGAAAATACCGAGGGAACTGACTCTGGAAATAACAATCAAGGTGGAAATTCAACAACCACAGTAGAAGGAAAAACCTCTACGATGGCATCTCTTGAATCTGTGGGTATGTCTAATTACTTCGTTTGGCGCGAAGATGTCGAGACGCTTTCTCAGAGACTCGGAGAGGTCCGCATGACTCCTGAGCTCGAAGGCATGTGGGTACGGGTCATCGGCGGTAAAAATAAGTATGACCGCTCTTTCGATTATTTCAGCAACAAGTTCTACGGCATTCAGTTAGGTGTTGACAGAAATATCGGCGGTGATTTCGGCTGGACGCTCGGGGCTGCTTTCAGCTACATCGACGGAGATGCAAAACTGGCCAACGGAGGTAAAGACGATAACTACCTCGGCAGCTTCTCTCTGTACGCGACCAAGCAGTTTGAAAACGCCTGTTACCTAGACCTAATCGCCAAGTTCAGCCGTATGCATAATGACTTTACAGCCGTCTCCAACGATCGTGTCTATTTCAGCAAAGGCAAATACTCCACCAATGCATTCCAGCTCGGAGTTGAATACGGCAAGAGGTTTACCTTTGGTCAAAATTGGTTCGTTGATCCTCAGGTACAGCTGACCTACGGTCATATCAATAAGGTTAGTTACAAGACCGATACCGGTGTTAATGCCAAAGTTAAAGACATCAATAGTTTGATCGGACGAGTGGGGGTTGGCGGCGGATACCAGAACGACAAACTTTCCGCTTTCGTTAAGGTAGATGCCCTCAGAGACTTCACTGCAAAATATAAGGCGGATTATCAAGTGGAAAATGTCCGCAACCACAGCACAGAAAGTCTTAAGGACACTTGGGGAGAAATCAGTGCCGGAACAACCGTTAACTTCGGCAAGAACGTTAAAGGATATGCTCAAATCAAGCGCTCCTTTGCCGCCAAAGTCAAACAGGAATACCGTGCTGATGTCGGCCTAAGGCTCGTCTTCTAATTTCGCTGTCCTCCCCTGTCCTCGGGCAGGAGAGGAACAAAGGAAGTATTACTATGTTTAAACGAACATTCTTAACAGCCCTCTCAACCTCCGGCCTACTCTCCTTATGCGGATGCGCTTCTATCTTCTCTTCCCCAACCCAGCTGATAGAAATCGTCACCGCCCCCTCTGAGGCCTCCATAGTTGTTACCAATCGAAGCGGAGACGTGGTTTATCAAGGCCGGACGCCGTTTAAGGAAGAACTGAACAAAGCTAACGGGTTCTTTAAGGGCGAAGACTACGCTATCCACATTGAAAAGGGCGGCTTTAGGGCTGTAGATCTCGTCGTCACTTCTCACAATAACGGATGGTATGTGTTTGGAAACACGTTAAATGCCTTTCTCCCCGGGTGGCTGATCGTGGATTCGAAAACAAAAGATATGTACAAACTCGATCCTGAGAAAATTCAAATTGAGCTGGTGCCTTTAGATCACGGACTCGATCAGACAGGCTCGCTGAACCGCCCTAAAGAAATACACCAATCTATCGGGAGGAAACACAAATGAGAAAACTCCTATTGCTTTTCTTCATTCTTACTTTGACCGGCTGCGTCCACTCTCCTCGAAAAGCCGAGATTGCAGAACTTGAAGACGGAAATTTTCAGATCTCAGCCATTAGCGAAGAGCACTGGTCCGGAGATTTTCTTTCTGCGGAACTTCTAAAAAAGGCCGAAGAATTTTGCCAGAAACAAAACAAACAATTTAAACGGCAGTCTCTGACAAAAGAGGATGAAAGAACATTTAATTATGCAAATTCCTCTCTTATCTTCAAATGTAAACCTTAATACTTAATCTTTTCCTCACACAGCAGTCTGTAATCTGGCTGCCTCAGCTACAAATCCTCGGGCTGTGAGACTTTAGGTTCGTCAAGGTTGTGAGGGCTGACGAACCTTTTTTACAACCTTTTTTAAGGCTATCTCTTTCTAAACGATTTCAACATCTTTGACTTCAAAACATCTTTTAGACGCATCAAAGCGCAGTTATTAACAATATAGCTAATCTAAGCCGCCAAACAAAAAAAGTAAGGCTCTATAAAGAATTTTCCCTCCACAACAGACATTTATAAGCCGAGCAACGTATAAAACTGAGGAACTATTACCTTGTAACAATAATATTTTCGCATAAAGCTCTGGATGCAAATAACGGAGCTTTATGCGGGCGTCGTCAGCTGTAAATTGCCAGTTAACGACTTTTTTGTAGCATCTCTTAGCACAATATAACTTTTAATAGCATTCCTGAGGACGCTTATCTCGGCGACTCGAAACCGAGTGCATTGGTGCGCCGGTATCTTCCAATATCCACTCAGGTGAGGCTTAAATTCGTTTTTTAGAACCTTTTTGTACCGTCATCGGCGAAACCTACTCCACAATCTCCAATTCGACAAGTTTGTCGGCCAGGCGTCTGACCGTCCATCGGGTTGGTCCTTCAAGAGGTTCGCTGCGGGCAAGCTGGATTAACTCGACCTCGAAGGCTTCTTCAAAAACACGGGCCTCTTGCTTTTGCCGTAGCCGGATAATGGAATCTAAACCTTGAGAAACGAATATCTCTTTTAAGTGATTCAGCGCACATTCGGACAATCTTACAGCCTTTGAGGTTTGACTGACCGCCCAATGCTCCTTGGTGCGAGGACCTTTATCTAACAGTAAAAGAGCTCTTGCAAAAAACAAGATTTTGACTGATCTCAAGCCAATACTGCTGATTTTTTTAAAGCTCTTCAGCTTGCTCCTTGGTTAAAGTAACTCTGAATTGAGGCGACATAACGAAGCTCCTGTTTTCTTCGTTCTACCACCTTATAAAAACGAACTAATTAAGGTTACAAGATACTAGTCTCTTTGGGTGCCCTCCATACATTTCTTGAATGGTTTTAAACGTAGGTTGAAGAGTACGTATATCAGTACGATCTTGGGATACATAGTAAGTAACAACAAATCCATTAGAAACAAGACGCTCCGTGCAATAAGCGGCATGCATATTGCTTCCGAGACCACTGTAATAATCTTCTTTCAAACACATAGACGTAGCCTCATGATCCGCCCTGTAGTACGACGTCCGATTAGAACCTCAGATCCTTCCTTTCTCCTTGTATTCAATGACTTTTATGAGGTATTGAGTTAGGGTTTGAGTCATTTTCCTGAGAGCTTTTTCACCTCCTGCGACTTCCTCAGTTTTTTCTGAGTTGCCGTTTTTACTTTCTACATTAAAGTGTCATAAGGGGTAAGGATTCCGAGAGAAGATTTGAACTCAAGTTCAAGGTCGATAGCAAACCTCTGATTTACTCGTCTAGGCGAGCGTGGAAAGTGGTCGGTTTCCAAACAAACTTTTACTTGTTTGCGTTGGCCTCTATTTTTGTTCCGTTCAAGACTGCAGTATGCATGTCGATACTGCAGTCTTTGAGGATTTGCTGGCAGAGAGCAGAAAAGATAGTTCGGAGATTAGGCTCCAAGCTTGTGATAAATCTCGCAATGGTCGAGAAGCTCGGTCTGTAATCTTTCATGAGATAAACGATGCGCAAATCCACTTAGCAAGCGATCTCCCTATCGCGTAAGGAATCTTTCCCTATCGCAAAACAACGATAAAGGACGCAGCAAACAGACAGTATTTGTCGTATGGAGGAGGGGGGGGGCGAACAGGATCAGAACCTGAAGGAATGTTTGGGATTAATTTCCCAGCCTTAGATCTTTCAAGAAGAGACAGAAAAGCATCCAATTTTTTAACTTCCTCAGTCCGCCAAGGGTAAGGAATAGAACAATTGGAGCTCTATTTTTGTAAAATGAGTCGGGGTAAAATTCTGGAAAGAACTTTTTTACCATAGCACGCCTTGCGTTCGATTCTCAGGACGTACTTCTTTTCAATGAGTTAGGACTCAAATTAACAAATTCAAATAAAAGAAAAAAAGGCTGTTGCAAAACTCGGGAAACCCGAGTTTTGCAACAGCCTTTTGGAATCTCAATTTGGAGTCTTTACGGAGTCTTCAGATCAAACTTATGACACTGATTGCAGGAAGTCACACTCGGTTTATGTCCGAAATGACAAGTTGAGCAATCACGTTCGCCATAGTGGTTGAAATGAGGATTCGGCTTCAGATCCTTAGTTTTCTGAGCGACCACTTCATAGCTCTGATGGCAGACCAGGCAGTTTTCTTTTCGGACAGGAACCGAAGTGTCGCCGGTCACGTGACAAGCCTGACAGGGAGCCTTCCGTGCAAGATGGCGGTCTGCCGTGTAAGGCTGTGCAAAAACAACAGAGGTAATAAGCGCGGATAAAACAAGCACTAAGAGGTGTTTCATTTTCAGGTTCCTTTATGAGTTGTTTTTGTGAAGAGAGGCCATCTTTCGAGCGGCGATTCTTCCGAAAACCGTTGCGCCCCCCAACTGTGTTCCGCCGATGTAGTTCCCGTAAAACAGTCCGCCGGCAGCGTTTCCAACCGCATAGAGTCCAGGGATCACGCGTCCTTCGTTATTGATCACCTGAGCGTTCGAGTTAATCTTCGGACCGCCGAACGTCGCTGTAATACCGCCTTGAAAAGGGAAAGCGTAGTAAGGAGCTTTATTTAACGGCTTAGGGTCTGCCAAGGAACAAGGGGGATTCAGTTCCTTTAATTTATTGGCAGCAAGTGCGTCGTTGTACTCTTTGAAGAGCGAAAGGATTATCTTCGGATCCACGCCCATCTTCTTAGCGAGTTCTTCCGGCGTTTGAGCAACCAAAACCTTAGTGTTCATCGCTAAGAATTTTTTCGAAGCGCCTTCGGCTTTAGGCCAATGAGAATCAATGATGTGATAGGCCATGTTTTCCGGCGTCTTGGTTGCCGTTGCCATAGATTTCTGTGTGTAGGTATAGATTTCATCCATGAATCGATGACCACGCACATCAACATCGATACCTTGTCCGGCATCAATCACAAAGTTCGGATTAGCGTGCGTTTCCTCAACAATCGGGCCGCAATGGAACTGGTCGATATGTACAAGCTGCGCTCCGACAGGGGCAGTGAGCACGAGATTGTCTCCGGTTACATACGGAGATCCTCGAAGAACCAATCGGGAAAGCGGACCGCCCATGTAGCGGCAAAGCAGTTCACGGTTGGCAGAGAAGCCTCCGGTCGCAATCACTACCCCGTCCTTGCCAAAATAGTCCGTTTTGTGAAGGTCGCCCTGAACCCTAACGCCGATCACACGACCTGCATCGTTCGTTAAAAGTTCAATGGCTTTGGTGTTGTAAATGATCGGAATATTGCGCTTATTGCAAGCTTCAAGCAGGTAACGGACAAGCCGAGCTCCGCCTGTCAAACCCTGTCCGTCAACATTGTGCATCCGATAATTAAGCGGCCAGGGTTTCTTGCCGATCTTCGAGAACTTAACACCTTGCTTCTTGAGCCATTCAAAGTCTTCCGGAATATGGTTGACGTATGCGTCAACAAGCGCCGGGTCGGCACGATATTCGGAGACCTTCATCATATCCTCTCTGAAAGACTCTTTCGTTTCGTTCCTGCCTTCTTCTTTTTGCTGAGATGTACCCCAGGCCGCAATACCGCCTGATGCATACAGGGAGTTTCCGGCACTGCATTCCATTTTTTCTAAAACGACCGGCTTAAGTCCGAGATCGGCCGCTTCAATAGCGGTTACTAAACCGCCAGTACCGGCACCGAGAATAACGACATCAAAATTGTTCTGAGAATTCTGCTGTACTTCGGAGGCAGAGGCTGTCTGGACGCTACAGACTCCGAACACAGCAGTCAGACCTGTTTTCAGCATGTTTCTTCTTGAGACCATAATGTATTCCTGTTTGTTTAGAGGAAGTGACGAACTTTTTTCTTGTCCGATTGAATGCATTATGTTTTTGAGACATGCCTAGGCATATTGTCTATTGTCAAACTATCGTCAATTAGTCGCTTTTGCCACTTTTCATGAACTTCGTTCTCTTTTAAATTGAAAACATCCGACGCTTCGGTTTGATGGTCATATGAAGACTTTTCTGAGAACTCTTACTCTTCTTTGTCTGTGCTTTTTATCTCTGTCCGCTTTATCGGAAGAATCGGTTTCGTCCTCGGAAGTACTCGTTAAGCCATTCGGGAAACCTGATCCTAACAAACCCTTCATCACGATGCTGGTGTCCCCACTGGCACGTCCGAACGGTCAAGAAGACATCATTCCTCAGACTTTTCGAGCTCTTCAGGAAGTATTCGGTCCGAACAACTTCCGTGCGGTGCTGTTTTCGGGAAATCCTGAAGACGTCAAAGATGCTGACCTCGTCCTTGGCTCAACAGGAACCTATCTTCGCATGCCGAACAAAGGTCTTCGAGATTTAGCGACTGTCGCTTCAGATCTGCATCCCGATCCCAACAAAGCGGAAGGCAGTCTTTTTGTCACACTAAAAAGCCGGAACGATATCAACACGCTGGAAGACATGAAAGGAAAACGGCTCGCAGCCACAGGCCCGAATGGCTTTGCGGGCCACGACTTAGCTCTGGGAGAGTTGGCTCAGAGAGGCCAGGACCCCGATCATTTCTTCAGCTCCGAAATCTATACACACTACAACATGCCGGCCGTCCTGACCAAACTTCGGAATAATCAGGCAGATATCGGCATTATTCGAAATTGCCTGTTGGAAAACTTGAAGAAACAAGGACACAACGTTGACGATATCAAGCCGCTCCTAGTTAAAGATGTTGGTGAGTCTGAACGCTGTCTAACTTCAACCGATCTTTATCCCAACTGGACAATCGCTGCAACACCGCGCCTCTCGCCTAAGCTTTCCCGCCGGGTCGTTCTCAAGCTGTTTTCACTTCCGTCTAACCCGGGCGGACTCCATTGGACCGTAGCCAGTGACTACTCGGGAGCGGATGCCATGTATAAGCAAATTCGCAGAGGACCTTATGCCTATCTTCGAGAGTGGAACCTTAAGCGTTTCTGGGACATGTATTGGCCCTGGTGTCTCTTAGGTCTGGTTCTCTTGGCCACGGGCATTGCGCACAATATTCGAACCGGTTATTTGGTTGAAAAACGGACACGTCAGCTCAGAGAATCTTTTCAAAACCAAAGGAGATTGGAAGAAAAGGCCCGACGCGCGCAGGAAAAAATGGCCTCCCTGCAAAAGACCGGTGTTGTCGGTCAAATGTCTTTAATCGTCGCTCATGAACTCAGGCAGCCGCTCTCAGCGATTAGCGGGTACCTCCACGGAATTGAAAGGCTTCTAGACCAAAACAATCCGGCAAATTCCGCAATGCTGAGCTCCGGCATAGATGCCATTAAATCTCAGGCTAAAACTGCAGAGTCTATCCTTGAAAAAGTTCGCTCCTATGCGCGCAAAAAAGGTCAGTCTCGTTCTTTGTTAGATGCCAATGAGATTGTTCTTGAAGCCGTCAACACACTCAATGAGGCCATGCTGTCTCCTACTAAAGTAACTTTTTCAGTGCTTAAGGGCAGAGACGGCAAGATCTGGGGCGACAAGACGGAGCTCGAACTTGCGGTTCAAAATTTATTGAAAAACGCCCTCCACGCCGTTTCTTCTGAAAAGAATCCGTCTGTTAGCGTCTCCGTTCATAAGGAAAAATCCTCCGGCGGTTCGCCACGAATTGCCATTAGCGTCAGCGACAACGGTCCGCGCCTGAGCGATGAGGCTTTTGAAAAACTAAGCTCAGTCTTATCCAGTTCAAAGATCGACGGTTTAGGACTCGGCTTATCTATCGTGCGGCTGATTGTCGAGAATCACGGAGGTCAGTTGGAATTTTTCAGAGGACGGGAGAATGGTCTGAAGGCAGTTATTTTTCTGCCGAAAGCCGATGAGAATCCCGGTTCTTCACAATAAGTTCTGACCCGCCTGGCCGGCGTTCTTGCGCCATGCGTCGATTCTTTCGAAAAACAAAGCAAGCTCTGCTGACTCTCGGATGTTCAATTTGGAAAGTGCCGCCGTTCTGTGGTGATCAACAGTTCTCTGAGAAATCACTAAACGCTCTGCAATCTCACGGCTGACAAGACCTTTTGCGACTAAGCGGCAAATTTGCTCTTCCCGCTCGGTCAGTGCTTTAAAACGCTCGACTTCCTCTTTGATATCTCCTAAGCCACGCTTGCTGATGCGAGCTTTTTCTAAACCTCGAGCAATCGCAGGAAGCAATGTCTCGGGATTGATCGGTTTTTGATGAAAATCGCAGGCGCCTTCCCGCATTGCCGCAACAGCCATGTCAACATCTGCGTGAGCCGTCAGAAAAATAATCGGCAGTTTATAGGCCCTCATATTGAGAACCTTAAACAGCTCCAATCCCGACAACCCCGGCATTTGAACATCTAAAATCAGCAAACCCTCTCGGCTGGGTGTATCTCCGGCCAAAAAAGCTTCTGCCGAGCTAAATGACGCAACCTCATATCCTTCACAGGTAAGCATGAAGGTCAATGAGTTGAGAATCGCCTGGTTATCATCCACGATTCTTATAAGCGGCTTGAGTTTTTCTCTCTTGCTGTAGGTTGTCATAGGCTCGATCCTTTGCGGACATTCTACAAGAGCCGACAGCACGTCACCCATCAGTATCTCCACCATCCCTAAACGGCATACAGCGCGTGTTCCTAGGCATGCCTAGGCATATCGAAAAATCCTTCTCATTCCTCCTTTGACTTCACGCAGTTAACTCTTGAACAAACAATACTTAATCTATAACCGCTTATAACTTCAAGAAAATATCGCAGACAATCACGTCTTAATTTTCTAAAATTGAGCCTCGCTTTTATTAAGGACCTTTTCACATGTCATCAGAACCGCTGACTCCCGAACAAATCGAAGAACTGAAAAAACGTCATATCCGCAGCTTCTGCATGCGCCGCGGACATATCAGCAACGCCCAGGAAAAGGCGCTGGAAGAACTGCTTCCACTGTATGAAATTCCCTATGATGCCAATCAAAAGTTCGATGCGGTCAAGACATTCGGAAACAACAATCCGCTGGTCCTGGAAATCGGCTGCGGCATGGGCGAAACCACTGCTGCGATTGCACAGGCTCATCCTGAAATCAATTTCATCGGCTGCGAGGTGTTTGCTGCCGGCGTCGGCGCTCTAAGCAAACGTCTTCATGACATGGATCTCAAGAACGTCCGTATTTTCCGTCATGACGCAGTGGAAGTCGTCAGAGACATGCTCGAAGACAATTCCTTAGACGGCGTGCATATCTTCTTCCCGGATCCTTGGAGAAAAGCCCGTCATCATAAGCGCCGTCTGATCAACGAGAGCTTCTTAAAACTTCTCGTTCCGAAAATGAAAAAAGGCGCCTATTTCCACTGCGCCACCGATTGGGAGAACTATGCCGAACAAATGCTGGAAGTCCTGTCAGCTGAACCGGCATTAGAAAACCTCCACGAAGGAGCCGCTCCTCAGCCGGAAAATCCGCTCATTAAACGCCCGACAACAAAATTCAACGAACGCGGCAACCGTTTAGGTCACGGCTGCTGGGATTTCGTTTTCCGTAAGATCTAAAGACCTCATAAACACTAAACGGCGCTTCGGCGCCGTCTGTTTTGGATAGTTTCTTTTGACTCGTTACCACTGAACCAATCCGGTCCACCATGTAAGAAGAATGACGCCGCCGAAGAAGATTCGGTACCAGCCGAATGCGGAGAAGTCGTGCTTAGAAACGTAATGAAGCAGCCAGCGGACCACGACGAGTGCGGAGAAGAAAGACACGATGAAACCCACGGAAATCATGGGTAGAGCGGTCGCTGTCAGCACTTCTCTGGACTTCCACAGGTCATAAACCGTAGCGCCGAAAATCGTCGGAATCGCCAGGAAGAAAGAGAATTCCGTAGCCGCTTTTCTGGACAGGCCGATGCAGAGGCCGCCGATGATGGTCGCACCGGAGCGGCTGGTGCCCGGAATCATCGCCAGGCACTGCAGAAAGCCGACCTTCAGAGCGTCTTTCCAGCTCATATCGTCCATCGTTTCTACACGAGGCCTGTAGGTTTTCTTGTCTTGGTAATACTCAACGATCAGAATAATCACACCGCCTACCACCAAAGCCGTTGCGACCGCTATCGGATTAAAGAGCCATTTCTTAATGTAGCTTGCAACCATTACGCCGATCACGGCAGCGGGAAGAAAAGCAACGATCGTATTGACGGCCAATCTCTGCTGGACCTTGTCGGAGAAAAGGCCCAAACAGATATCAATCAGGCGCTGACGATAATGCCAGCAAACTGCGAAGATGGCGCCGGCCTGAATCGCAATATAAAAGGTATCTGCTTCCTGTCCCGTATAGTCCAATAAGCTACCGGCAACAATCAAATGGCCGGTAGAAGAAACCGGCAAGAACTCCGTCAAACCCTCAACAATACCGAGGATGACGGCTTTTAAATAAAGAATCCAATCCATGAGAAAACTGCCTACCTAACAGGACGGTTACTGAAATATTTATTGAAAATCGGACGAATCGCTGTCTTTTGTTCGTCTGACAGCCCCTTGAAGAAGTCCTCGCCGATCTTATTGCAGTAGCCGGCTTCGTTGATCGAGCGCACACCGCAGCGGAAAAGCTCGAAAAGAACTGTCGAGTTCATCGTCTTCTCCGGCAGATTAACCGGAGCTAAATCTTTCTTAAAAAGCTGAAACTCTTCTCGATCGAGTTCTAAGTTTTTCGCGTCGGTTTCCGCACTTTGCTGAAAACGCATGAAAGCTCCGATAGACACCACTGCGATAAACGCAAAAGCGACCCACGGAGCTCGATTACGAGAGACGATAAACATAAAAAACACCGACCAAAACAAAAAGCAAGGCGTAATGATAAGTGATTTTTGACGTTCCTTCAGTCAGTTAGCGTGCAATCTATGACTATTTCACGCTCCGAAGAAGATGCTCCTCGCACCCGCTTTTATGCGAAGTTCTGCTTCAGCATCAAGCCTGTGAAGTTTGAATTCTTCGAGCCGCTTTCTCTCTAAATTCGCTGTAGATGAAAGTCAGAATGCCTGCCCAAATAAATAATAACGGGATGAACTGCTGATGATTGAACGGTTCATGGAAGAAAACCAAGCCCACAAGCAGCGTGAGAATCGGGTTCATGTACTGAATAAACCCAAGGATCGTCAGCGGAAGGACATTTGCTGCAGCCGAGAAAGCAATCATCGGTACCGATGTCACAAGCCCTACGCTGATGAGAAGAATTGTGATGTAAGTTCCGCCAGCGACGAAAGCTCCGACACCGTTAGCGTCAAGATAGAACAGGTAGGCAATCGCAAACGGAAGCATGAGAGACGCTTCCAAGGCATTGCTCACCCAAGGATCGATGCCGAGCCGCTTCTTAAAGACACCGTAAAGCGCCCATGAAGAAGAAACGCCCAATGCAATCCAAGGCATCCGACCGAGCGTATAGATCATGATGCAGACGCCGAGAAAAGGCAGAAACACACTTAGCTGTTTTAATCGGCTCAGACGCTCTCTAAAAAACACCACACCGAGCGCAACGGTAAACAATGGCGTTAAAAACATCCCAATGCCAAGTTCCACGACTTGGTTGGACGTGGCCGCGTAAACGTTGATCCACCAGTTAATCGCCGCAATAGATGCTGCGGCAAATAAGTTGAAGTATTGGATCGGCTTCTTTTTGAAGCTGCGAAGCGTACTGAAGATCTCGGAAAACCGCCCGATCAGCATCAGAAACGCTGAGATCAGAATCAGAGACCAAAGCACTCGATGACCGATAACTTCCCAGCCGCATACGCTTCCGAATAGAGCCCAGTACAAGGGCATGAAGCCCCAGCAGAGATAGGCGCCGACTGCGGCAAGAAGTCCTTTGGTTTGAGCGGTCATAGATGGTATTTTTTGGGATTTGTTTTGGCTCATATTCTACGAGTCGGCCGCAGGCTCAACAATGCTCCGTTTACCGAGACTTTTTGAGAAATCTGCTCGGATCAATTGCGCGCAGAAGATCGGCTTCTAACGGAATCGGTTCATTAAACATTTGTGCCGCGATGACTTTGGCAGCAAGTTCATTAAACACCGTTCCTCGGGACCCCATAGCACAGCTTACGTAAATACCTGACGCATTCTGAAAGTCGCCTGTCGCCGAAACTTGGCCGACAACCGGCAAGCGATCCGGCGCGACACAGCGGAATCCTTCATAAAATCCGGCCGCATCTGCGTGGCTTAATTGCGGAAATAAATCCTTTAAGTGAGAAAGATTCTTTAGATGTGCTTCTTGCGGTGACATCTGTTTGTCGGAGCTTTCATAGGTTGCACCGACCCCGATCCAGCTGTCAGGACTATGAATCGCATAGCCGGGCCCGGTCACTGCGCCTTTTAAGTCCGCTAAAGCGCCGTCACAAAGCAGTGACAATCTGCCTTTCCATCGGGTTAACGGAAGTTCGATCCCGGGAAGAAGATTTGCAGTTTCCGCCGCACAGCACACAACCACCACGTCCGCCTCTGCGATGATTTGTCTGAAAGCATCTTTGGCCTGCCACTTTTGATCGTGCTTCGATAGAGAACCTACCCGGGTGTTCAACAGCAAAGATGTACCTGAACGATTCAATCGCGCCCTTACCCACTCAGCGACGGCAACGATTCCGGCGCCCTCGTGCCAAAGGCCGCCCAACCGAGGCTTTAGACCGATTTTTGATTTTGCTTCTTCCGCCGACATCAACCGAAGGAAGTCATTCGGAAAAGCAAATGGTTTTGACTGTGCAAACCACTGCTGCCATTTTTGAAGTTCACCTTCATCTCTGGCCATCTGGAAAAGGCCCGACGTCCGGACTAACTCCGGATAGCTGCTCAGTTCTTCCTGCAGCTTCTCCAAGCCTGACCTTGTCAGCCTGAACAGCTGATTATCGTCTCCGGAGGGCTGAGCATGTACCACACCCCAACGAAGCGCAGAAGCGCCTGAGGCTCCCACCGGACCCGCATCAATCACTTGCACTTTGACGCCTCGGCTTGCCAGCTCGCAAGCCACAGCGGAACCGGCCAGACCGGCTCCGATCACAATCGCTGTTTGAGGTTCATTCGCTGTACTCAAAAAAGCGGTTGATCGACGATGCTTGAACTTAGGTTCAAAGCGCCCAACGGTCATCTCTGACTTATGCCCGAAACCCGGAACCTTTTGGATCGTGAATCCTGCTTCCGTAAAAGCTTTTCTGACGGCCGAAGCTACACACCAAGTCGCAAGTGTGGCACCTTCTCGAGCGTGCGAACAGATTGCTTTGAGAAGTCTCGGCTCCCACATCTCGGGATTTTTCTTCGGCGAGAAACCGTCCGGATAGAAAGCATCAAAAGCGCCGGGCAATTTCTTAGCTGCGGCAGATGCCGGCATGAAATAAAGGTCTAAAACTACACGTCCGCCGTCAAAAGTCAGACGATGAACACCGGGCGTCACCGTGGGCCACTTGTAGGCCAGTTCTTCAGCCTCCGCTCTTAGCGCCGAAGATGCAAATGTCTTGATGTCTGTTCCCTGGAGAGGAAAGCCCTCGATCGCCAAGTAAAAAAGCTTGCCGCTCCTTTTCGGATCCTCTCGCCACGCCTTCAGCGTCGTCAAAAAGTTTGTGCCGAGGCCGAACCCGTTCTCAACGATCGTGAACTGAGCCTTTCCCTGCCACCTCTCAGGCAGCCGGTTTCCGCCCAAAAAAACAAAACGGGACTGTTCGTAAGCCCCGTCTTTGGACGCATATACATCTCCGAACTCGGGGCTGTATGCACAGCCCCAGTCGTCAAGAGAAATCTTCCCTTGAGCAATAGTCATATCGACTCTTAGTGTTTGAGCGGCTTGAAGCGCAGTCTGTGCGGTGTTGCTGCATCTCCGAGTCTGCGTTTCTTGTCGGCTTCGTACTCAGTGTAGTTGCCGGCAAAGAACTCGACCTTGGAGTCGCCTTCAAAAGCCAGGATATGAGTGGCGATACGGTCTAAGAACCAGCGGTCGTGAGAAATGACCATGGCGCAGCCCGCAAATTCCAGCAATGCTTCTTCCAAAGCACGCAGTGTTTCAACATCCAAGTCGTTAGACGGCTCGTCAAGAAGAAGAACGTTGCCGCCGGCAAGCAGTGTCTTAGCCATGTGGAGACGTCCGCGTTCACCGCCGGAGAGTGTTCCGACGATCTTCTGCTGATCTCCGCCCTTGAAGTTGAAGCGGCCGAGATAAGCACGGCTCGGCATTTCGAATTTACCGACCTTCAGGATATCCAAACCGTCGGAAACAGCTTCCCAAACGGTCTTGTCGTTCGGAAGAGACTCACGTGTCTGAGAAACAGCGCTGAGTTTGACGGTCGGTCCGATATCGATTTCGCCGGAATCCGGTGTTTCTTTACCTGTGATCATCTTGAAGAGCGTGGATTTACCGGCACCGTTCGGGCCGATCACGCCGACAATCGCTCCGGGAGGAATGGAGAAGCTCAGGTCGTCAATCAGGAGACGGTCACCGAAGCCCTTCGAAACATTCTTGAATTCGATCACTTTATCGCCGAGGCGGTCAGCCACCGGAATGAAGATTTCGTTGGTCTCGTTGCGCTTCTGATATTCGTAGCTCGACATTTCTTCGAAGCGGTTCAGACGAGCCTTGCTCTTGGCCTGTCTGCCCTTGGCGTTCTGACGAACCCATTCAAGCTCGTGCTTCATTGCCTTGATGCGGGCGTCTTCTTTCTTCTGTTCCAGCTCTAAGCGCTGTTCTTTCTGATCAAGCCAGGAAGAATAGTTGCCCTTCCAGGGGATACCGTGCCCGCGGTCCAATTCAAGGATCCACTCGGCAGCGTTGTCCAGGAAGTAACGGTCGTGGGTCACAGCAACCACAGTTCCGGGGAAGTGCTGGAGGAACTGTTCGAGCCAGTCCACACTTTCTGCGTCCAGGTGGTTGGTCGGTTCGTCAAGAAGAAGCATATCCGGCTTGGACAGCAGCAGACGGCAGAGTGCAACACGGCGCTTTTCACCGCCGGAGAGATTGCCGATCTTAGCGTCCCAAGGCGGAAGACGAAGTGCGTCAGCCGCGATTTCCATCTGCGTATCAGCGTTGGTACCCCCGGTCGCGATGATAGCTTCCAGGCGAGCCTGCTCTGCAGCTAAGGCGTCAAAATCAGCGTCAGGATCGGCATAAGCCTCATAAACTTTGTTCAGTTTTTCCTGAGCGTCGAAAATGTCGCCTAAACCTTCGGCAACGGTTTCGCGAACGGTTTTCTCAGGATCAAGAATCGGTTCCTGAGGCAGGTAGCCGATCTTGATGCCGGGCATCGGAATGGCTTCGCCTTCAATCTCGGTGTCCACGCCGGCCATAATCTTGAGCAGCGTAGATTTACCGGCGCCGTTTAAACCTAAGACGCCGATTTTGGCGCCCGGGAAGAAAGACAAAGAAATGTCTTTAAGAATTTGACGCTTGGGCGGAACAATTTTGCCCACGCGGTTCATTGTGTATACAAATTGAGCCATAAAAATAAGCTGGTTATAAGTCTTAATAAATTAGTTATCAATCGGCTTGCCGTGCTTGGCGTTGTGTTTTTTCACGCCGAAGTATCCGCGCAGAATCCAAAGCTTTCTAAGTTTGGCAATGCGCTCGTTTTCCTTTTCGCGAAATTCGCCCATCTCATTCGGGCAATACTTCTTCCACTTCTTATAAACACCGCCGATATCCATGTCTTCCATAAAAGAACGAATTTTTTTTGGAAGACCCTGCGTATCCACGCTGGCTTGAAAATCAATCAACGCGGGCTTTCCGTTTACCTGCATCACCCAATTGCTGGTTCCGCGAGTATCCAAATGAACCAGATGCCGGGCATGGATCGATCGAATAATCTCTTCGCACTCTTCCAAGAAGGCCGGGGAAACTTCTTCTTTCGGAACACGATTCAGAACTCGTCCGGGAATGTATTCAATTGCAAGCATGTGCGGCGTCACCATAAAGGCTTCCGTCGGAACACCTTCGAGGCCGTGAAGCTTACGAACCGCTTTTAGTTCGCGCCAGAGCACAAACTTTGCAAAGCTGTTTTTAACAAGCCAGTGTCGATTGGAAAAATCTTTGATCGTCCAGCGCTTACCATTGACGTTAGCTACAGACACTCGAGCATTTCCCCATCGACCGTCACGAAGCAGCTGCACATCAGCCTTCTCGAGATCTTCTTTAGTAAACGGTTTGATATCCGTCGGAGTCATCGGTCTTTATAAGCACCCACGTTATTCTAAATTCACCTAACAGTGTTATCTCACTGTCTATTCGTAAAAAAATTATAGATTAATAGTGAAAAAACCGTAACGTAGGTATGGCGCCTAAGATGTTTTTAGTTATGACCGAAAGGCTTCTTGAAACAACGATCTAAAATTGTTGTTATTGGTGTTGAAGATTTTTACACTCAAACATAAAGAGCGGACCAATCGGCCCGCTCTCATTCCTTATTTAGGATGACTCTGCGTTTTCTTCTTCAGGCTCATCCTTCTTACCGAATACGGCACATAGCCAAATGCCGACCTGATACAGAATCACCAGCGGCAAAGCCAGCAAGCACTGAGAAAGAACATCCGGCGGCGTCACAATGGCAGCTAGGACGAAAGCGCCGACAACCATATAAGGACGCGCCTTCTTCAGCTTTGAAATCGAAGTAATGCCCATGCGGTTCAAGACAACCACAATGATCGGCACTTCAAACGTTAAACCAAACGCTAAGAAGAGCGCCAGCACAAAGCTAAAGTACGAATCAATGTCTGGTGCGAAGTTCACAGAGTTCGGGGAGAATCCGGCAATGAACTGGAACACCATACGGAACACAATGAAATAGCAGTAAGCCATTCCGAGGAAGAACATCACCAAACTCGAAATAATGATCGGAGCGGCAAGTTTCTTCTCTTTTCGATAAAGTCCCGGAGCGATAAAGCCCCAGAGCTGCCACAGCACATAAGGCAGTGCAATCACGAAAGCGACGAACAGCGTCACTTTCAAAGGCACCATAAACGGTGCGATCACACCGGTGGCCAGCAGTTTTGCGCCCTGAGGCAAAGCCACCATCAGCGGCTTACTCAGGTAGTCGAAAATCTGCTTCATGAACGGCGACAAGCAGGCAAAAACCAGCAGAACCGACACAGCCATACGGACAATACGGGAGCGAAGCTCAATTAAATGAGCGACGAGTGTCTGCTCGCGGTCATCTTCCGGCCCGTCTTCCGGGCGTTCTACCAAATCTTTATCACTCATTATTTAAACGCGTGAAATACGGGTTTTGTTAACATGACTGCGCGGCGCAAAGCGTCCGGCGCCGGTCTTGGAAACAGAAGCGACCTTCTGAGCCTCAACCTGCTGCTTGAGCGCATTGATTTCACGCATTAAGTCGGCAAGCGTAGGAGCGTTGGGGTCGGCCATCGGCGCATTGGCCGGCGCTTGTCCGAAATTGTAGGAGTCGACAGTAGGAGCCGGGCCGCTCAGTTCCTGAGGCAACGTCGGTTTGATGTCGGATGCACCCCAGTCAAATGCCTTTTCCAGCATAGAGGTGTCGACCGACTTGTCGAGATTTTCCCAGGCGGCGTTCTTGCCCTGACCGGCAGCGACAGAGGTCGAAGCAGTTTCGGTCTTAGCAGTACCGTCTACGATGTTCTCCATTGAAAGCTCGGCTTTCGGAGCGGTGGATTCCATCCACTGATCCTTAAGCTCCTTGGAAGCGTTGTCCATCGTGGACTTGACTTCCTGGCCGGCGGAAGTGACGGAGTCCCGCACATCGCTGACCTGTTTTTCAATAGAGTCGGTTGTGTTCTTCAGACTCGACTGAAGGTCGCTCGCCATCTTCTTGGCGTCCTCCTGAATCTTTTTCAGTTCAGAAAGTTCGACCTCTTTGTCGATATCGTTTTTAACCTGCGAGACGAATCTCTGGGCTTTCCCCATAAGAGAGCCCGCAGTCTTTGCTACCTGAGGGAGTTTGTCGGGGCCGAGGACGACCAACGCGATGGCCGCGATGACCCCGATTTCGCCCATGCTTAAATCAAGCATATGTACTCAATCGTGTTTGAATTAAGCCTGTTTCTTTTCTTCAGGTTTAGCTTCTTCTTTAGCAGCAGGTGCTTCAGCCGGTTTCTGGTCGGCAACTTGAGCCGGTTTAGCCGGTTCGTCCTGAGCTTCCTTCATACCTTCTTTGAAGCCCTTAACGGCGCCGCCGAGGTCTTTGCCCATGTTCTTAAGTTTGCTGGTACCGAAAATCAGAACAACGATAACCAGCACAACTAACCAATGCCAGATGGAAAGAGAACCCATTTTTTACTCCTAGAGTTTTGTCCAAGGACGCGGGCCGCCCAAGACATGTACGTGAATATGATTTACTTCCTGACCACCGTCATGTCCGGTGTTGATCACAACGCGGAAGCCGTTATTTGCACCCGCTTCTTTTGCCAACACAGGCGCTAAAGCCAGCATTTTACCTAAAAGCGGCTCTTCTGCTTTGCCCATGACAGCCAAAGAGTCGTAATGCTGTTTGGGGATAATCAGGAGATGAACAGGCGCAGCAGGGTGAATGTCTTTAAAGGCAATCACTTCGTCATCTTCATAAACTTTCTGGGAAGGGATCTCTCCCCTTGCGATTTTGCAAAAAAGGCAATCTTCCTTTTGCATACCATTCTCCAAGTTACTTTTATATTTTTAAAGAATTCAGCCGTCGGCTCAATATGGATAACCCTACCATAGGGTTCTCATTAACGCTTTCTCACGATTCTTTTCGATTCGCTTTTTCGACCAAACCTGAGGTTCCTTCTCTGCGGGCGAGCTCCTGCAGCACTTCTTCAGGACGGATTCCGGCCTGGGAGAGCACAACCATGGAATGAAACCAGAGATCGGCCGTTTCGTAGATCAGATGGTCGCGATCGCCGTCTTTTGCGGCCATCACGACCTCGGTAGCTTCCTCACCGACCTTCTTTAATGCGGCATCGGGTGCTTTCGAAAATAATTTAGCAACGTAACTAACCTTAGGATCTCCGCCTTTGCGGCTATCGATGACATCGGCAATTTCGCTGATTACAGGAACTCGTTCCATTTTTTATTCCTTTAGTGATGTCCCTTGCCGTACATCTCTTCCGGAGACTTCAGGACAGGAGCATTCTCTTTCCAGTCTTTACCGTCCCAGCTGCGGTAAAAGCAGCTTCTATGGCCGGTGTGACAGGCAATATTTCCTTTTTGTTCGACCTTGTAGATAACGGAATCACCGTCACAGTCGAGCAAAATCTCAAAAATTTTCTGACGATTGCCGCTCTCTTCGCCTTTACGCCAAAGCTTTTGGCGAGAGCGAGAAAAATAAGTACCGAATCCGGTCCTGAGCGTCTCTTCCAAGGCTTCTTTATTCGCCCAGGCAAGCATCAGAATCGTACCGTCATGGGCGTCCTGTGCTATCACGGGAACCAAACCGTCTAAGTTAAAGCGGACTTCTTCAATCATTCTCGAAACGATCCTTAGTCAAGACGGACAGGAATACCGTGCTCCTGCATATAGCGCTTGGCTTCTTCGATGGTGTATTCGCCAAAGTGGAAAATCGAAGCGGCGAGTACCGCATCGGCATGACCTTCAACAATGCCGTCAACCAAATGCTGGAGATTTCCGACGCCGCCGGAGGCAATCACCGGGATCGAAACCGAGTCGCTCACAGCGCGTGTCAGTTCCAGATCAAATCCGGCTTTCGTTCCGTCGCCGTCCATGCTGGTGAGAAGAATTTCGCCGGCGCCGAGCTTTTCAACTTTCTTTGCCCACTCAACCGCATCAATGCCTGTCGGCGTTCTGCCGCCGCGGGTATAAACCTCCCACGTGCCGTCGCTTCTGCGCTTAGCATCAATGGCAACCACAATGGCCTGACTGCCGTAAATCGAAGAGGCCTCGGCAATCAAATCGGGATTATTGACGCCCGCGGAGTTAATCGAGACTTTATCCGCACCGGCATTTAATAAACGGCGAACATCTTCCGCTTTACGCACCCCTCCGCCGACGGTCAACGGAATAAAGACCTGAGCCGCAACGTCTTCAATCACTTTGAGGATCAGATCTCTTTCGTCCGAAGTCGCCGTGATATCCAGAAAGGTCAGTTCATCGGCGCCCTGCTCATCGTATCGGCGAGCAATTTCCACCGGATCTCCGGCGTCTCTCAGGTCGACGAAATTCGTTCCCTTGACCACGCGGCCGCCGGTCACGTCTAAGCACGGAATGATGCGTTTTGCGAGCATGAATTTATCCTTCGTTATTGGCCTGATTGTCTTTTGCGGCTTCTGTCGCCTCGACTAAATCAAGCGCCTGTGTGAAGTCCAAGGTACCTTCGTAAAGAGAGCGGCCCAAAATCGCCATCGTCACGCCGTCGTCTTCAACGGCAAGCAGCTTGCGGATGTCATCCAGGTCTCGGATACCGCCGGAAGCAATAACGGGAATAGACAGCTGGCTGGCTAATTCGGCCGTGGCTTCAACGTTGCAGCCGGTAAGCATGCCGTCACGGCTGATGTCGGTGTAAAGAATGGCATCCACACCGTAGCCTTCGAATTTCTTAGCTAAGTCAGTGGCAGAGTGTCCAGTGTTCTTTGTCCAGCCGTCGGTCATAACCATACCGTCTTTGGCATCCAAGGAAACAATGACGCTGCCGCCGTACTCACTGCAGACGTCATGCAGGAATCCCGGAGCTTTCACGGCAGCCGTTCCGATCACGACATAGTCCACGCCGAGGTCGAGCACTTCGCCGACGCGTTCCAGCGTGCGCATACCGCCGCCGACTTCAATTTCAACGTCTTCTGCGAATTCACTGCAGATCTTGCGGATCACGGAAAGGTTCACGGGCTTTCCGCTTCTGGCCGCATCCAAGTCAACCAGATGCAGACGTTCGGCGCCGAGTTCAACCCAATGACGGGCCTGAGCAACGGGGTCGGTATTGAAGACAGTAATGTTGGAAGTTAAATCTCCCTGGCGAAGACGAACACAGTGCCCGTCTTTAATGTCAATAGCGGGAATTAACAACATGATAAATACTCGTTAAGGATTCCAAGTCAAAAAGTTTTGGTAGAGAGCTAAACCGGCTGCAGCGCTTTTTTCAGGATGGAACTGCGTTGCAAAAACGTTGTCGCGGGCGACAGCCACGGTGACTTCCTCGCCGTAGAACGTCGTTCCGACGGTCAAGTCTGCTTCTGTCGGTTTGGCGTAATAGCTGTGAACAAAATAAAACCAAGCACCGTTGGTGATACCGTTCCACATGGGATGTTCGCGGGTCTGCGTCACCTGGTTCCAGCCCATCTGAGGAACTTTGAGGCGTGCGCCAGTTTGATCCACACGGTCGGAAGCAAAGCGAACGACGTCGCCCGGGAAAATGCCCAGGCCCGGCGTATCGCCTTCTTCACTGTGTTCGAAGAGCATCTGCTCGCCCACACAAACGGCAAAGAACGGTTTGTTTCGGATCGCGTCACGCACCGCTTCTTCCATACCGGTCGTGCGAAGATTCTTCATGCAGTCGGGCATCGCGCCCTGTCCGGGGAAGACCACACGGTCTGCTTTCAGAACCTCTTCGGGGTCACCGGTGACCAGCACCTGCGTGCTGATCGGTGCAATTTTTTCAATGGCTTTGCTGACGCTGCGCAGATTGCCGGAGCCGTAGTCAACGATGGCTATTTTCATAACACACCTTTTGTGGACGGGATAACGTTGCGGGCGCGGGGATCGTACTCGCAGGCCATGCGCAGCGCGCGGCCGAAGGACTTAAAGACGGACTCGCACTGATGATGAGCGTTGATGCCGCGCAGATTGTCAATGTGGAGCGTGATGTGGGCATTGTTCGCGAGCGCCAGGAAGAACTCTCTCGGCAACTGGGTATCAAATTCGCCGATCATCGCGGCAGTGAAATCGACATTCCAGACCAAATAAGGACGGCCCGAGATATCCAAAACCGTGCGTGAGAGCGCTTCATCAAGCGGCACGTAGGCAGAGCCGAAACGTGTGATTCCGGCTTTGTCGCCTAATGCTTTGGCCAGACACTGGCCCATCGCGATTCCAATATCTTCAACGGAGTGGTGTCCGTCGATATGAAGATCACCGTCGCACATCACGGTTAAATCGATTTGGCCGTGGCGTGCAATCTGGTGCAGCATGTGGTCGAAGAATCCGATACCCGTACGAATATCAGCTTTACCGGTGCCGTCAAGATCCATCGATACCAGGATCGATGTTTCTGCCGTCTGACGCTTTACATCGGCTCGTCTCGTCATGATGAAATCCTTATTTCTTTTCCAGATCGTGAACGCGGTACATGGCGCTGGCAGCGTGGGCCGTCAGGAATTCGCCGCGGGCAAGCACGTCGGCAATACGGCCGAGTTTTTCTGCGCCGTGTTTGCTGACCTTCAAAACGCTCATGCGTTTCTGGAAGTCCCAAACACCGAGCGGGGAAGAATAGCGGGCGGTGCGGGAGGTCGGAAGAACATGGTTCGGGCCGGCACAGTAGTCGCCTAAAGCTTCGCAAGTGTAAGGGCCGACGAAGAGCGCACCGGCGTGGTGAATCTGGTCAATGTATTTGTCGGCGTCCTGAACAGAGAGTTCCAAGTGTTCGGGAGCGATCGTATCGGCAACCTTGCAGGCTTCTTCAATGGAACGCGTCACGATGATGGCACCGCGGTTATTGAGCGAAGCGGAAATGATGTCTTTGCGGGACATGCCTTTGATCTGACGATCAATGGATTCGGCCACTTTGTCGGCAAATTCGGCGTCATCGGTCAGCAAAATTGCCTGAGCCAATTCGTCATGTTCTGCCTGGCTGAAAAGATCCATAGCAATCCAGTCAGGATTGGTCTTACCGTCGCAAATCACCAGAATTTCAGAAGGACCGGCGATCATATCAATGCCGACGGTACCGAACACATAGCGCTTGGCAGCAGCCACGTAGGCGTTGCCCGGTCCGACGATCTTGTCAACGGCAGGAATAGTTTCCGTGCCGTAAGCCAAAGCGGCAATGGCTTGCGCGCCGCCGATGGTGTAGCACTCTTTAACGCCGGCCAGGCAGGCCGCGGCAAGAACGAGCTGATTGGGTTTGCCGCCCGGAGTCGGAACAACCATCACAATCTTCTTGCAGCCGGCAACGTGAGCAGGCATGGCGTTCATCAGAACGGAAGACGGGTACGCGGCTTTACCGCCAGGAACATAGAGACCGACGGAATCGAGCGGAATGTAGCGGATGCCGAGCTTTGTTCCGTCTTCTTCCGTAATGGACCAGCTCTGTCCGAGTTCGTGTTCGTGGAACTCGCGGATACGTTGAGCAGCCTGAGTCAGGGCGTCTTTCTGGTCTTTCGGAAGCGTTTCAAGAGCTTCTTTCAGGTCGTCTTCGGTCAGACGGAATTCGGCAACGCTCTTGGCGTCCATATGGTCGAAACGATTGGTGTACTCAAGGACGGCCTCGTCCCCTCTGGCGCGGACATCCTGAACGATGGCTTCGGCGCGGCATGTGATTTCGGGATCAACAGAGCTGTCGACTGCAACAAGCTCAGAGAATTTGGCCGCGAAATCGGGCTGCTGTGTATTCAATCTTCTAATGCTCATTCTTTTTTCACCGTGTTTGCAAAAATTTCGATTAAGGGCAGCAGTTCCTGGCGCTTCAACTTCATTGCGGTACTGCCGACGATGAGGCGGGAGGAGATGTAGTCAATCGTCTCCACCTCAACTAAGTTGTTTGCTTTAAGTGTTGCTCCGGTACTCACCAAGTCAACAATGGCGTCCGACAAACCGGAAATCGGAGCTAACTCCATCGAGCCGTAGAGTTTGATGAGATCAACATGCACACCGACGCGCGCATAGTAGTCTCTCGAGTACTTCATGTACTTGGTCGCGATTCTTAAGCGTGCACCGCGTTTGACGCGGGCGGCGTAGTCAAAATCGCGGGGACAGGCTACGCACATGCGGCATTTGGCGATATTGAGGTCCAAAGGTACATAAAGACCGGCGCCGCCGTGTTCGTACAAGGAGTCCTTGCCGGCAACGCCCATGTCGGCTGCGCCGTACTGGACGTAGGTCGGGACGTCGCTCGCGCGGACAACCACGATTCTCAGATCCGGATTATTGGTTCCGATAATGAGCTTGCGGGAAGTTTCCGGATCTTCTAACGGATAAATTCCGGCTGCGGCCAAAAACGGAAGCGTCTCAGTAAAGATTCTTCCCTTTGATAATGCCAACGTAATCATGCTTTTACTCTCTTAATCTTGGCGCCGAGGGACGAAAGTTTCTGCTCCATTTTTTCGTAGCCGCGATCCAAGTGATAAATACGATCCACCGTCGATTCGCCGTCGGCTGCTAAAGCGGCAATCACGAGCGCAGCACTGGCGCGCAGGTCGGTTGCCATCAGCGGGGCTCCGGAAAGAAGATCGACGCCGCGCACCACGGCATTGTTGCCGTCAATGGTGATATCGGCCCCCAAACGTTGCAGTTCGGGTACGTGCATAAAGCGGTTCTCAAAAATCGTTTCGGCAACGTGCGAAGCACCCTTGGCTGTCGTATTGAGCGCCATGAACTGGGCCTGCATGTCGGTCGGGAATCCGGGATACGGAGCCGTGCGGATATCCACAGCCTGATGTTCCCCTGTGCCGTCAACCTCGATCCAATCATCTCCGACGGTTACTTTGGCGCCGGCTTCTTCGAGCTTCTCGATCACTGCGGTCAGCGTATGGGGATCGCAGTCTGTCACTCGAACTTTGCCTTTAGTCATCACGGCGGCAACCAGGAAGCTTCCGACTTCGATACGGTCGGAAATCACGCGGTAAGTCGTTCCGTGAAGTTTTTTGACGCCTTCGATTTCCATCTGAGGAGATCCGATGCCCTTGATCTTGGCACCCATCTTCACCAGACAGTTCGCCAAGTCAGCGACTTCGGGTTCACGGGCAGCGTTGGCGAGCACGGTTGTGCCTTCGGCCAGAACGGCGGCCATTAACAGATTTTCCGTGCCGGTCACAGTCACCATGTCGGTCACGATATTGGTGCCGATAAGCTTGTCAGCATGCGCCGTGACGTAGCCGTGTTCAATAGAAATATCGGCCCCGAGTGCTTTGAGACCTTTGATGTGCTGATCTACAGGACGAGCTCCGATCGAGCATCCGCCGGGCAGCGACACTTGGGCCTTTCCGAAGCGTGCGAGCAGCGGGCCGAGCACCAGAATGGAAGCACGCATCGTTTTAACTAAATCATAAGGAGCTTCGGTTGAAGTAATATGCGAGGCATCGATCGTCACTTTATGACCTTCCTGCGTGACCTTGCAGCCGAGTTCCTCTAAAAGCTTAAGCATGGTATGAACGTCAGCCAGATCCGGCACGTTCACAAAAGTCATCGGCTCATCTGTAAGAAGTGCGCAAGCCAAAAGGGGAAGAGCCGCATTCTTAGCTCCGGAAGCTTTGATCTCACCTTCAAGCGCGACACCGCCGGTGATAACTAATTTTTGCACTGAACAACTCCAATCGAATCAGCGTCTTGAGCGTTAACCTCCGCGTTAACTCTCTTAATTTATGGACAAAATGAGTTTAAAGCGTGATCTCGAGTTTAACCAAGATCACGGCAATGATTTTTAGATTTTTACTTAGCGTATTCGCGCCAATCTTTGTTATCCATCTTGACGTAGTCCTTGCCTTTATAGTTCACGACCTTGGCATTGGCATTCTCAGAAACAGAATGCGTCTGCGGCAGGTCTTTCACAAGGTCTTTCAGAGGAACTTCCCCTTCCGGTTTTCCGAAGTAGTTAGTCTCTAGAACACGGCCGATCAGAGAGCTCACGGCAAGATAGCTCGTCTTAGTATCTACGGTAACCGGGCTGTCTGCGGGCGTTACGCCGATGAATTTCACCAAAGCTGGCACATGTGTAATGGCCGGGCTCGGAATATCACGCAAGTGCGCGACCTGAACCTTGTCGCCCTTTTCCGCTGCGCCATGCTCCGGCACAACAACCAGCATGACCTTGCGTCCGCTCTTTTCCAGATCGGTAATCAGGCTGCCTAAGTCATCGAGCATGGCCTGAGCTCTGGGTTTGAACGGAGCTAAACGGCGCTTGTTGGCAAAACGGTTGCCGTCATGCAGCGCGATCATGTTGATAAAGGTTGCACTTCTGCCGCCCTTGTCCGCAGCAATGGTGTTTTCGTAATCCTTAAAGACGGCGCGGGCGTCCCCGATCGGCTCTTCGTCAAAAGAGTCATAGCGCTTCGGATACTTCATTTCCGCAAGCTGCGGTGAAAGCCCGGCCAGATGACGCAGACTTTGATAGAAGTTGTCGTACTTACCGCTGTGGTCCATGAAAACGTGCTGGTTGTAGCCCAAACGAGCCAGACGGTTCATGATTTCGCAGTCGGGATTGCGGCCTTCGTACAGATCTTCATGAGAAGGCTGTCCGCAGACCGACTTCAGCAGACGCAGCGCAGCCGGACCGGAATAAGACGTCGCGGAGTTAAAGTTCTCGAAGCGGATATTGAACTGCTTGAGAACTTCGTGATTTTCCAGACCCACGGCCTTCAAGTCGTCGTTGGAAAGTGAGCAGATATTCAGCAGAAGAATATCGAACGGCGTTGAATCTTTCGCCAGCTTGTCCGGCCACTCGGCTCTGCGGTCTTTTTCCGTGTCGTGGAAACGCTTCAGCCATTCATCGAGATTCTTTGAGGTAGGTTCAGCAGTCTGAGGAATGAGGTCGCTCTTCTTTTCTTCTTCTGCCGGTTTCTTGGCGTTGTCAACTGAAGCGACAACCTCAGTTGCCGGCGCCGGTGCTCTGAGCTGGGCCACAAAGGGCTGCCAAAGCGGTGCGCAAAGAAGAATAAACAAATAGCCGACAGTAAACGTCGTCACGCGGATATAGTCACGGATTGCGTAATAGATGATGATGAGCGCGATTCCGGCGCCGATCATCTCAAAGTTCAAAAAGTTCAGAGCTGAGTCGAGGAGATAGCCGCTTTCCATCGCCGCAAGGTTATGGAAGTTGCCTCGAATGCTGTCCAACCCCGGCAGCCAGCTTTCGGAGTAAACCAATGCGGCTGCACAGACCACGGCAACTAAAGTACGAAACCAGTGCAGATAGCGGTTGCCGATCGGGAAGAGGACAAAAACCAAGAGCAGAACATTCTGCAGAAGGTTCAGCGAGAGATATCCGAACCCTCCGAGTAAAAATTCTCCGATAAAAAATACATTCCACAGACCGAGGCCGGCCCATTTCACTTTCGTCTGCTTGTTTTTTTCAGTCGCAGCCATGCTCAGAACTTAACTTTATTAGTTGTTTTTAGGTGTCATTGTTTTAACGGCCACGTTGTCGGTAGGCAGAATCAGGCGCCCCTTCTCGTCGAAGGCATAGGTGCGGTTATCAAAGCCCAGACCGAAAACAGTCAGCACGTTGCGGTAATAATTATCGCCCTTCATTTCCGTCGAGGTGAGCACCGTACGAATCACCGCACCGGCCTTATCTGCAGCCACATAGGGCAGAAAGCAGGCGCCGAAAGCATTGACCTGACGATTGTTGACAGTCATGTCGCCGATGTTGACTTTTTCAGGCGGAATATTGGTTACCTTGACGAGATTAATCATCGGTTCGTACTGGCGCATCAGCACTTCATAGTTCTGATCTTTAGGCGACAGAATGCCGGACCACAGGTAGGTTCGGATGGCGTTGTAGCTGCCTTCCATCTGCTGAGGATCGACAAGGCGTCCCTGAGCGTCAAATTTAGCCCAGTCCGGCGCCACACCGCTCGGAGAGCAGCGCACCATGGCGTTGATGGAACCTTCCAGCACCGGGAGCCAATACGGATCGTAATCGGCAAAGCGGCGCAGGATGTGCGGCGGATAGTAGCTTGGGTTGATGGTGATCACGCCCTTCTCTTCAAATCCGACGCGGCCCGGAAGGATGATCTTGCCGACGGTCGGCACGTCACGAACGAGCTCTTTAAGCTTGGCAAGGTAACCGTCAGCCTTCGGAAGGTAGGAAGGATCATTCCAGATGCGGGCCGCTTCGATCAGACAGTAGGCAATCCACATGTCCGAGTCGGTGGCGTTGTTGGTATCCAAGATCTTGCCTGTTCCATTGGGCTTGCCGTCCGGAATACCCCAAAGCCAAGCAGGCTGATTTTCGCCGAGATTCTTTTCCGTCCAGGCAAACATCTCGTCAAAAGCCTTTTTGTCATTGGCAACCAGAGCGAAGAACATCCCGTAGGACTGTCCTTCAGAAGTCGTAATCAGCTTGGCTTCGCTGTAGTCAACGACGCGGCCTTCGGGCGTAAGATTCGTTGCTTTAAATTGATCCCAAAGTTCCCAGGCACCCGCAGGAGCTGCGAACACGGCAGAGATCAGGCAGGCAAGAAGAAAGTTCTTTTTCATGTTGTGGTCTCCTTCCTCTTAGTTGCGGCGGTTGCGGAAGCGGATTAAAGAATGCATCAGGTAGTAGATGCCACCTGCAAAGAGCAGTGCGCACACCAATGTGAAGAGCACAAGAAGAAGCGGCTGGTCTAAGAGCGAATACCAAACTCTCTGGTGCCACGGCAGGGATCCTGTGTAGTAGTCAGGGCCCACCATGTAGCTCGCAGGCTGAGCATTCGGTTTGAATATCGCCACACCGCCACCGACCATCTTCAGGTCTCCAGGGTTCATCAGGCGTTTGTTCAGGAGGTAGCTTCCGTCCTGACCGTCACCTAAGATTGCGACGACCGAGCGGCCGCTGCCGTACGGAGATTCATACTGAGCAATCGTGGCAATGCCGGTGTCTTCCGTGACAGTGGACTGAGGAGCAGCGTCTTTAGACTTTGCTTCGAAATTAGACTTCAAGTTGCCTTTAACTTTTTCAAGAATAATCTCGGGCTCAAGTTTGCCGAGATTATCGATATCGGCGCTGTTTTCAGCAAAGACCAGAATGTCGCGGTGCTGAGCGTTATCATTCTGGATGGCAGAGTCGAACGTAACTTTCGTGACGGGAGCACCCGTCTGCGCACCGAAGCGGCCCATTGTATTGAGCATCGTCGTCATGACGTTAGCCGGCGCATCTTTCTTCATCAGCACCAAGGTCTGAGACAAGTCGGCATACTTCGTAAACGGATAGCCGCTCACGGTAAAGAGCTTCAGATCCGGCAGGCGTGCAAAGTGATAGAAACCGGAGAAGTCGATCGTGGAGTTCGGATCGATTTCCACCTGGTTCGGAATCAAGGTCACGGACTTGCAGTTGGCCTGAGTTCCGCCGTCAACCGCCAAACCGTATTGGAAGTCAAACGTCAGCTGATTTTCCGCGGACAGCAGGCGGCTCGGAATCGATGTGTTGTTCCACAGATTTGCCAAGCCATTAATGAACGAGAACTGCGACATAAACGAGTTGCTCGTTTTTGTCGGGCTCAGGTCATAGGACTCGACCAACTGGTCATTCAGCAGGAAACGCATCTGGGCCGGTTCTCCGCCCATCGGACGCGTGTAGCGATAGCGTAGGTCTAGATTCACATTGCTGCGATTGACCATGAAAAGGTCCGGCGGGAGACGTACGTCGAGCTTGATCGGAGCCGGATGCAGACCGGTGCTGGTGAGCTGGCCGCGATACTTGGAAAGCTTCTCGAACGGAATCTTTTGATCGGTGTTGACCCAAGACGGCGCGTCATAAGCCTTGCGATCCGGTTCGCCTTTGAAGTTTTCAATCGTGACCATACCGCCGGCAATTCCTGCGTCAGCAGTCGCCAGATAACGGGCAGCTGTCAGCAGATCATCGGCGTTGCGCCCGGCAATCACCAAAACCTTGGCGTATAAGCTGTTCGGCGCATTAACGATCGAAATCGTTGGCGCTTCGACTCTGGGCAGGAACTTCAGGAAGTCGGGACGGCTGTCGTTGGTGACAAAAGCGACATAGTTCTGCTCGGCCGGCTGTTCGTTGTAGTAGACCGGGAATTCAATTCCGCGCCACTCGGAGCGCACACCGGCCCATGAAGCAAGTACCGCGGCAGCTTCTTTGAAGCGATTATCAGGTGTAGAAGCAAAAACCATCGGCAGCGTCGTTGCAGACGGACTGATGGTGTTGACAAAAGGCGCCGGCAGGATCGAAAGATCATTGGCCAAACGCAGCTTCTGAGTATTCAAAGACAGGTAGCTCGAAGAGTCGACCGTCAGCCATAAAGCAGGATTTGCGGGAGAGCCGCAAATCTGCGTGTACTGACCGACAAACTCCAGCGTCAGGCGGTTGGAGCTGTCAAACTGCTTCGCATTGAGATCGACTGTGGCGGAAACCTGATTGCCGAGCTGATCTTTGGTAATCGGAAGACTCTTCTGCAGCTGGCCGTTTAAGTAAACATTGAGCTGGCTCTGCTGAGGAATCAGGGCCGGAGACGGCGTGTAGCGGAGCGTGACCGAAGCCTTGGAAATCAGCTCGTTCTTTGCAGAATAAAAACGGAAAGATCTTTCGTTGTAGATGCCTGTCATCTTGATCTGTTCAATCGCTCCTTCCGTGGAGTAATTAAACAAGGGGCTGTCTTTGCGGATCACCGGGATTTCGTCTGTCCGGAAGGCCGGCTGAACATCCCGCATAAATGTGGCGGGTTCAGGGGCGGCGGACGCAACGCTCGCAAGAGCTACACTCAGTGCGCAGAGCACTGTACCGGATAGAAGAAGAGAGAATCTTTTATTCTTAAACATATCTGACCGAGATCTTCCGAATTACTCATTAATCCGTATTATTTCTAACTGCGTAAGATTTTAGTTCGTTATTACGCGCTATGAGCCGATGAAATTGTTTTAGGCAAATTGTTTTAGGCAAGTAGAACGGATGGGTTTCCTCAAAAGGAGAATTCTTGTTTTCGCGTCTAAGTGACGGAACTCGAGGAATAAAACTGATGACCCACTTAAATGTCCAAACCGAGGCCTTCAGGAACCAGCCGGCCTGAGGATTCGAAAAATGCGCAAATGCCTCAGCGCCCATGCGCGCCATGTGCAGCAGCGCAAAGAATCCGTCAAACATGCCATAGTCTCTAACCTTCGCTTGTCTCTGGATCCAAATATCCGGCGTTCCGAACGTGCACTCGACATATTCCATTTCTTTGGTACGCGTCGGCTGAGAGACCAAAAGCTCGACAACGCCGTTTTCAAAAGCGGCCGTCACTGTGCAGTCAAACGTTGTCGAAGGCTTTTTCTTAGGGCCAAAAACCAGCTTTACAGGCTCTTCGAGCGAAACCTTGCTTAGGTCTGAAGCGTTTTTCAAGTCTACGACGCAGTCTTTCTGAGAGAAAGCGGACATAACGGCCGGAATCGAAGTCTCTCCGACCTGAAGGTGTACCGGTGCGGTGAAGGACACACGCGGGAATTTGCGTTTCTGGACACTTTCGACCGTCACGGCCATCGCGGCAAACAGAATGATCAGGTTGTAGATAATCCAGCCGAGGTTGATCAAAAGCATCAGAACTTCGTAGGCGCTGGCTCCGACCATTCTGTAGAGGCCGATAAAGAAGCCGGCCAGGTTTAGGAGCAGCAAATAGAAGTACGGACGAGCGACAGCCCAGTCCAAATATTCTTTATCAATTACGCCACCCTTAGCCGTCACGTTGAATTTACCCTTGTGAGGCGCGATAAGTGCAACGAGTGTCGGCACGAAGATGTACCAGGATAAAATCGTTTCATAGAGCGCGCTGATAAACGGGAATCGATAGCCGCGGTGAATCATGTACGTCGTCATCGTGGAGTGAACCATATGCGGGATCAGGTACACGAAAATAGCGATCGCACTGGCGTAAATCACGTAGATATTGGCAAAGAGGAACGGCAGCGGAGCGATTAAGAAGATGATTCGCGGCAGTCCGTGCAGGAAGTGGATCATCGCATTTAAGAAGCACAGGCGCTGCGGAATCGTCAGGCCCTTGCCGAAAAGCGGATTATCCAAGCGGAAAATCTGCACCATGCCTCGGGCCCAGCGGATTCGCTGTCCGATATGCGCCGCCAAAGTTTCCGTACTCAGACCGGCAGAAAGGGGCGTACTTAAGAAAGCCGAAGACCAGCCTCTGCGGTTGAGCTTCAAAGAGGTATGCGCGTCCTCGGTCACCGTTTCCACAGCAATGCCGCCGACTTCTTCCAATGCTTTACGGCGCATGATGGCACAGGAGCCGCAGAACATCGTTGCGTTCCATGTGTCATTGCCCTTCTGAATGAAGTCATGGAAGAGCGAGTTCTCATTCGGAACATTCTCTTTGAGATGCAGGTTCTTTTCAAACGGGTCCTGCGAGTAAAAGTGATGAGGCGTCTGCACCAGAGCGATTTTCTCGTCCTTTAAGAACCAGCCCATCGTCTTTTGCAGGAACGTTTTTACCGGTACGTGGTCGCAGTCAAAGATGGCAATGAAGTCGCCCTTAGTGATGCCCATCGCGTGGTTAATGTTGCCGGCCTTGGCGTGCTTGTGTTCTTCGCGCTCGATATAGCCGGCGCCGACTTCACAGGCAAAGTCTTTAAATTCCTTACGACTGCCGTCGTCCAAGATATAAACATTGAGTTTTTCTTTGGGCCAGTCTACGGTGAGCGCTGCGTACACCGTCGGTTTCACAACGTCCAGCGGTTCGTTGTAAGTCGGAATGAAAATATCGACACTCGGCCAGCGCTCCTTATCCTTCGGCAAAGAGGCGGGTTTACGGTCAAGCACCCAGCAGACCTGGAAGTAGCCGAGCAGCATCACGATGAAGGCATAGGTTTCAGCGATGATCAGCAGCCATGTAAAGATCACAGAGGTGTAGCTGTTGGGATTCAGTGTTTCCGAATAACGCCACCAAACGTAGCGGGACGACACGATGACCGAAATCACGATCAGCATCAGCAGCGTAAAGCGGGTTTGCGCCTGAAAGAGTGTAAGCGCGATCACACCTAAGATCAGCAGGAAGATGACTTGTTCTTCCAAACTGAAGGGCTGAGTGATACAGAGCACGTAGAGCACGAAGCCGATCGCGAGCAAAAAGCCCACGAAGATCTTCTTAAAAAGCGACAGTTTCTGGTGCTGAGGCTTATGCTGTCCGGTCTTCTCCTTGCCTTCCGAAGCCAGTTTTTTAGAAACTCGCTCAGCGATCATTCGTGTCCCGCGGTTAATCCTCTTGAAAATGTGATTGACCCAGCGGAACAGAAAGAAGCGGCTGGCATACGTCGAATGCGACAGACGTTTGGCGGCATCTTCTTTGCTGCCAGCAACAAACATCAGAAAGCTGAGCTGAATGAGGCCTCGAATGGGATCAAGCGGCCGCAGATTATGAAAGTCGATCTGCGGAAAATAATAGGTTCGGTTTTTAACAATTTTTTGATAGAACCTGTTCTCAATCGGAAAGATCAGCCAAGCCAAACCGAAACAAAACATATTAATTCGGTAGCTCCATTTTCCCGAACAGTTATTCGTTAACCAACGGGACAGCCTGCCGGTATGCACTTTCACCTGGGAAAGAATCTGAGAGAACAGCATATCAATTTAGTGTCGCTTCGAAGTACTGCGCCTAGTATAAAAGCGTTGCGAACGAAGAAGTGGCCCGATCCCCAAATCTTGCACAATCGATAAGCTTTTTGCATGTGTGAATTTTTTCCTTCCCCACCGACGCCAACACTAATCTTTACAATTTTTAGCCTTCCGCCGGCCTTATGGCTCAGTTAGGCGCAAAGGAAGTATCCGACCCCGAGGATTGTTCATTATCATTGAGAGATCAGAATTTACTTTTACAGACAAAGGGGTTTGTCAGCCATGATCAAAACAAAATTGCTGGTTCCTGCAGTTGCTCTTTTCGCTCTTGCCGGATGTCAGACTAACGGCGACATGTATCGTTCCGATGTTTACGGGAGCAACCAGGTCAACCAGGCCCAGCAGGTGCAGACAGTTGAAATTATTGCAATTCAGCCTGCCCGCGTTGCCGTGAATAATCAGTCCGACCGCAACGTTTCTCAGATGGTCGGTACCGCCCTCGGCGGTATTCTCGGTGCTGTGATCGGCAACCAGGTAACACATCATAGAGACAGCGGCACTGCTATCGGCGCTATCGCCGGTGCTGCCTTGGGCGCAGCCGGATCCAGCGCGGCCTCTCCGCAAAATTCTTTGGTTGACGGCGTCCAGCTGACCTTCAAGATGAACGGCAGAATCTTCAACTCCGCTCAGGTCGGTCAGATGTGCGAATTCAAGTACGGCCCTGCCATCATGACATCCACAGGCCCCACAAGCACTCGTATTCAGCCGAACAACCCGTACGGCTGCAAGCGATAACCTTTGTTCCCGTGTTTTGGTGAGGTTCAACGAATATGAAACTTAAACTTCTCGCCGCTGTATGCGCATTTGCGATCGGCTCGGCCGCTTCGGCTCAGATCACCGAGACCGTGACTCCGCTGGTCCCTCTTTCTCCGTCGGACCAACAGATTCTTAACGTCCAGCAGGCTGAACGTCAGATTCAGGCAAACGAACAAGCAGTCGCTTTGGAAAAGGCTCGCGCTGCTGAGAAAGCCGCTCGCCAGCGTGCTGCTGCTCAGGCTCGTCAGGCCAAGGCAAAAGCCGAAGCTAAAGCTGCTCAGCAGGCTAAACAGCAGGCAGCTGAAGCGGAAGCCGCTGCTCAGAAACAGAAACTCCAAAACTATCAGGATCAGATGATGCAGATGGATTTGGAAAGCAAACGCCTCGACTTAGAAGCCAAGCGCTCCAAAGTTCAGACCGAAATCGACCTGAACAAGGTTCGCCAGCAGCAGGCAATCGACAGCCTGAAGAATCAGGCTCCGGCTGCTGCGCCTGCCCCGGCTCAAGCACCCGCTTCGGCCCAGCCTTAATTAGACGCAGTTACGAAAAGGCCCTCTGAAATTTCGAGGGCTTTTTTCATATCTCAAGGTCTTACTTGATCAGGTCGGAAAGACTGTAAAGCTTGACCAAATTTTGGAAGGACTCAGGAGCATTGATCACTTTCAGCTCGGCGTTTCTTGCCTGAGCCCTTCGCATCCATTCCAGTACGACGGCCACCGCGGCGCTGTCGGTTTTCTGCACATCTTGCATATCCATCACGCTGTCACCTGAATCAATGGCCTGTATGCCTTGGTTCAAAATCGCAACGGCATTATCAAAGCCGATGTGCTGAGCCTGCAACTTCATCCTTACTTCCCTTTATTGGCTTCAAGCTTCTGCACGCGGTCTTTCAGCTGAGCGATCAAACCGGTAAGGCCGGAGTTCCCGATAACGGAAGCAAACTGAGAACGATAGTTCTCAACGAGCCAAACACCGCCGACGCAAACGTCGAAAATCTTCCAGTCTTTACCGGTATTCATCAGACGGTAGTCCAGCTGAATCGGATCGCGCTGGCTGGCTACCAAGCGTGTGCGGACGATCGTCAGACGAGGATCATTGCTCGGACGAGATTTTGCCGGCTCGACCGTGTAGTTGTTGGCTTCCTTCAAGGCGCCGGAGTAGACAGCAACGAGAAGCGTGCGGAACAGTTGCATGATCTCTTTGCGCTGAGCTTCGTTAGCCTTTCTCCAAGAAGGACCCACGGCCATACGTGTCATCGTGGCGAAGTCTGTATAGGGCAGAATCTTTTTATCTACAAGCTGATTAACATGCGCCGGGTCGGCTGCTGCCAAAGCCGGGTCTTTCTTAATTTCATCTAGAACCTGAGTAGATACGTCCATGACCAATTTCTCCGGAGCAAGACTCGGTTCAGCAGTTGCCGCGACTCCGAAAACGGAGAGGAAAAACACGACAATCAGGCTAATCAGTTTTTTCATTTCTTTTCATCCATAGCGGGTTTATCAGCATCGTCAGCGTCATCATCGCCGAACGGGCTCAGCAGCGGCTGCTGAATCATTGCAGGGCCGTCACCGTTCTGAAGCGAGTTCTGGCGCTGCTGCAGGTAAGCGTTTCGTGTCGCAACGTACGGGTCGACGGTCTTATCCAACATATCCGTGACCGGAAGCAGGCGCTCTCTGGCGTTGACGAACTTGGCGCCCCACCACGGCCATACGAACCAGTCCCTGCCGACGTACGTGTTCGGATCCAGGAAGACTTCAGGAACCAAGCCGACGGTGTCACGAACGGTTGAAGGTCCTAAGACCGGAATGACAAAATACGGGCCTTTCGGAACGCCCCAAGTTGCAAGGGTCTGACCGAAATCTTCCGGCATACGGGGAATATCAACCATCTGGGCTACGTCGAAAATACCAACGACGCCGACAGTGGAGTTAATCATGAGACGGAACAAGGAAAGAATGCCTTCTTCGACTTTTCCTTGAAGAACATTGTTGACCGCATTAGACGGCTCCATCGTGTTCTGGAACACGCGGGTCACACCTTCGCGCACGGGCTTCGGAGTGATGAACTGATAGCCCTTTGCCAAGGGACGGATCAGAATAAAGTCCAAACCTTGGTTAAAAGCAAAGGTCTGACGGTTCAAGGTTTCCCAGGGATCGTCGGGATTCTGACCGGAGTCTTTCGGGACGGAGGCACAGCCGGACAGTAAAGCAACTCCGACGAGCGCAAGAGCCAAGATCTTCTTTTTCATTTTGTTATTCCTTCTTCGAGCCAGCGTTTTCTTCAGCCTTATTAAACATGAATTGACTGATCAAGTTCTCTAAAACAACAGCACTTTGAGTAAATTCTATTCTTCCGCCGTTTGTTAAGTCCTTATCATCGGCTCCGGGCTGCAGGCCGATATACTGCTCACCGATTAGGCCGGCCGTAAGAATCTTCGCAGAGGTATCTGCCGGGAACTTGAATTGGTTCTCCATAGAGATCACGACTTTTGCCTGGAACGTGTCGTTGTCGTAGCTGATGGATTTGACTCGGCCAACGAGCACACCGGCGCTTCTGACCGGAGCGCGGGCTTTCAAACCGCCGATGTTATCGAAGTAGGCGGTGACTTCGTAGCCCTTGGAAGTAGAGAACGAACTCAGGTTTGCGGCCTGGAGCGCTAAGAACAACAGAGCAACAATGCCGCCGAGGACAAACAAGCCGACGAGGAAATTAATTTTTGTATTCTGATTCTGCATGACTGACTTTCCTTTCTAACCGTGCGTAAACATAAAGGCGGTCAGAATGAAATCCAACCCTAAAACAACAAGAGATGAAACAACAACTGTTCGCGTAGTCGCGCTCGAAACACCTTCCGGCGTTGCACGAGCTGTATAGCCTTCGTAAAGCGCAATCGCTCCGACGGCTACGCCGAACACAAAGGTTTTGATAATGCCGTTGCCGATATCGGGGCCGACTTCAACACCGGCCTGCATCTGTGCCCAGAAGGCGCCGGAATCCAATCCGATCAACGGAACAGCCACGACCCAGCTGCCGATAATGCCGACAGCGGAGAACATGATCGCAAGCAGCGGCATCGAGATGACGCAGGCCAAAAAACGTGGTCCCAAAATTCTGCGGATAGGATCGACACCCATCATTTCCAGAGCGGAAAGCTGTTCACCGGCGTTCATCAAACCGATCTCCGCCGTAAGCGACGTACCGGCGCGCCCCGCAAAAAGAAGTGCCGTCACCACCGGTCCCAGCTCTCGGAGCAAGGACAGAGCAACTAAAACGCCGAGCGCCTGCTCGCTGCCGTAGCTCGAAAGGACGTAGTCGCCCTGAAGACCGAGCACAAAGCCAACGAATAATCCGCTCACCAGAATAATGACCAGTGAGTAATTGCCTACAAAATACAGCTGTTTGAGTGTGTCTTGAAAACGCGTAAACGACGGGCCGAGGTTTACAACTAAACGGAAAAGAAAGCGTGAGAAGTTTCCGAGCGTACGCACGCCGGAAAGCGCCCAGGCGCCGACGGAACTGATCCAATTAAAAATACCCATCATTTCAGACCAAGCTCCTGATTCAGCGGTTCGGCCGGATACTGGAATCGGACGGGACCGTCCGGCAAACCGTTAACAAATTGATAGACGAACGGATCTTTGCTTTGACGCAGCTCGTCAGGTGTTCCGTGTGCAGCGACTTTTCCGCTGGAAATCATATAGACGTAATCTGCGATGCCGAACGTTTCCTGAACGTCGTGCGTGACGATCAGACTTGTTGAGCCGAGAACAGTGTTCAAATTGCGGATCAGCTGAGCGGTCACGCCCATAGAAATCGGATCTAAGCCGGCAAAGGGCTCGTCATACATAATGAGCATCGGATCGAGCGCAACGGTTCTGGCGAGCGCTACGCGGCGGCTCATACCTCCGGAAATCTCAGACGGGTACAGTTGAGCGGCACCGCGAAGTCCGACCGCATTGAGTTTGAGCAAAACAAGGTCACGAATTAAAGCTTCCGGAAGATCCGTGTGCTCACGCAGCGGGAAAGCGACGTTATTGAACACCGTCATATCCGTAAACAGCGCTCCGAACTGAAACAGCATTCCCATCTTTCTGCGGATGCGGTACAGAGATTCGAGATTGGCCGTATTCAGCCGTTCTCCGTCAATAAAGACCTCTCCTTTATCCGGCGTCAGCAAACCTCCGATAAGTTTCAGAAGGGTTGTCTTGCCCATGCCGGAGCCGCCCATAATGGCAATCACTTCGCCCTTACGGAAGGATAAGCTCACGTCATCCAAAATGACGCGGGAGCCTTCCGCATAAGAAAAGCTCATATCCTTAATTTCGACAATCCAGTCGTTGTCCTGTCTCTCCATCGTCGACCCAATAAAACCAAAACAGGCATTCTTACACAAATGCCTAATTGATCGATTATGCCACACCCGCGCGGGCTATTCCTTTGATTAAAGGCGTTAAATCGGATTCAGCTAATCACGGGGTAAAGAATTTTTTACATTTTTTATGCAGAAAAAGAATAAAGGCAGCCGAAGCCGCCCAAACTTACGAGATCATGCCTGTGAAGGACTTCTTCGAACGCCTGATGCTTTGAGGTCCGGATCGTCCGGAGGCACAAGCGGAAAATTTTTCTTAACCTCCGCACTAATATCTGCGGCCCGCCCCGTCTGAAGATCGACAAAAGTCCATTCAGTCCAACCCTGCATACAGACTTTATTGTCCCGCTTCAGATAAAAGCAGCGGCGGCTTTTGGCGCCGTCCATGGTCTCTACCCAAGTAAGCATGGTGAGTTCGTCGCCTTCGAACGTGGGCCGCAAGTACTCAATCTTATGAGTACTTGCAACAAACACTTTCCCGATTCCCAGATAGCGGTCCATCGTCCACCCAAGAGAGTCCGAGTGAGCAAGCGCCGCCTCTTCCATCCAGCGCAGATATTCTTTGTTGTTGGTATGACCCAGCACATCAATTGATTCTTTGCCGACCTTGATCGGAAATCGGAAAATTCGTTCCATGAGCAGTATGCAAAAAAAGAATTAATTTTGCTCGTCGCTGAGGAACTTGTCGACAGCCTCAGCGCACCGACGGCCTTCAGCCAGAGCGCGAACCACCAAGCTCTGGCCTCTGCGGCAATCGCCGGCTGCAAAGACCTTCGGAACATTCGTGCGGAAGGCATCTTTTCCTTCGTACGCCGCCTGGGCATTGCCGCGCATGTCGGTTTGAACGCCGAACGCATCCATCACCGGGCTGCTCGGATGCAGGAAACCCATTGCAAGCAGAACCAGGTCGCTCTCGATTTCGAACTCGCTGTCCGGGATTTCTTTGAAAGTTCTGCGGCCGGTAACCGGATCTTTCATCCACTCCAGACGCACGGCTTTAACACCGCGGACCCGTCCTTCGCCGTCGGACAAAAACTCCTTCGTGGAAATCGCATAGTCCCGTTCACCGCCTTCTTCCTGAGAGGTAGAGGTACGCATAACGGCAGGCCAATTAGGCCAAACCATCGACTTATCGTAGGTTTCCGGCGGCTTCGGACCCAAGTCGATCTGCAGGACCTTTTCTGCACCTTGACGAATCGCGGTGCCAAGGCAGTCACTGCCGGTGTCGCCGCCGCCGATGATCAGAACTTTTCGATCTTTGGCACTGATATCTTCGTCAAAGGGCTCAGAAGCGTTGTGCTTATTCTGTACCGGGAGGTATTCGAGCGCGAAGTGAATACCTTTGAGATCACGGCCTTTCACCTGCAGATCTCGCGGCGTTTCGGAACCCACAGCAAGCACGACGACTGAGAAATCTCGAAGGAGCTCGGAAACATCGATCGTCCGTTCACTGTCGTTCCAAATTCCGTGCGGATGATCTGGAACGCCGATAGACGTAGAGCAGCGGAACTGCACGCCCTCATTTTCCATCTGTGCAATCCGGCGATCGATCAGACTCTTATCCAGCTTGAAGTCAGGGATGCCGTAGCGGAGCAGGCCGCCGGGGCGTTTGTTCTTTTCAAACACCGTGACGGCGTAGCCCATGCGAGCCAGCTGCTGCGCACAGGCGAGTCCCGCAGGACCGCTGCCTACGACCGCGACCGACTTATCTTTGTGCTCCTTGGGAGGCTCTGGTTTGACCCAGCCCTGATTCCAGGCATTCGTGATAATGGCGCGCTCAATGGACTTAACGCCCATAGCTCGCTGCGTGTAATTCATGATGCAGCCGTTTTCGCACAGCGCTGGACAGACACGAGAAGTGAACTCCGGGAAGTTATTGGTTGAAGACAAGACGTGATAAGCCTTCTCCCAATCTTCGTTGTAGACCAAATCGTTAAATTCCGGTGCGACGTTGTGCAGCGGGCAGCTGAATGTGCAGAACGGTGTTCCGCAGTCCATACAGCGAGCGGCCTGCTGCTTTGCTTCCTGCTGACTCAGCGGAGTAATGAACTCGCGAAAATGCGTCTTACGCTGAGCAACCGGTTCGTGCGCCTGTTCGAGGCGCTCAAATTCCATAAATCCTGTTACTTTTCCCATGGTTCACCTCAGGCGGCTGAATGAGCAATGCCTTTGAGCAAAGCTTGTTTGTATTCTTTCGGGAAGACCTTCACGAACTTCTGAAGGCTTCTCGGCCAATCGTCGAGAATGTCTCGAGCTCTCTGACTTCCCGTGTAGAGGAAGTGACGATTGACCAGGTCTTTCAGGATGCTTTCGTCTCTCTTGCCGAGGTGCCAGGCGCTGTGGTCGCCCGAAGCGGCTTGGTCTTTATCCGGCAGCACAGCACAGAGCTCGACGCTTTCAGAGTTGCAGCGTTTCGCAAACGTTCCGTCCTCGTCGTAGACATAAGCAATACCTCCCGACATACCGGCGCCGAAGTTTCGGCCGACATCGCCTAAAACCACGACAGTTCCGCCGGTCATGTATTCACATCCGTGATCTCCGCAGCCTTCCGAGACTGCTGTTGCACCGGAAAGTCGAACCGCAAAGCGCTCGCCTGTCACACCGTTGAAGAAGGCTTCACCGCTGGTGGCACCGTAAAGAACCGTGTTGCCTGCGATGATGTTTTCGTCGCCTCTGCCGCGGAAGTCGGTCGGGCAGCGAACGATGATGCGGCCGCCGGATAGGCCCTTACCGACATAGTCGTTGGCTTCGCCGACCAGGTCGAGCGTGACACCGTTGGCAAGGAAAGCGCCGAAGGATTGGCCGGCTGTACCTGTCAGCTGAATGTGCAGTGTATCTTCAGGCAGACCTTCGGCACCCCAGCGGCGAATGATTTCGGAAGAAATCTTCGTACCGACCGTACGATGAATGTTCTTGATCGGAGAGATAAAACTGACTTTTTCTTTCTTCTCAATGGCATTGCGGCAAAGATCCAGCAGCTGGTAATCCAGTTCCTTTTCCAGACCGTGATTCTGCTTGACGCTTTGACGGCGCTTGTTCGGGTCGTCAACCTCCGGCTGATAGAGAACGCGAGACAGGTCGAGGTGAGCACACTTAGCCGGGTGCATCTTCTTCTGGCGCAGAAGATCGGAGCAGCCGACCAAGTCTTCAAACTTGCGAATACCCAGGCTTGCCATGATTTCACGAACTTCTTCGGCAACGAAGAAGAAGTAATTCACAACGTGCTTCGGTTCACCGTGGAAGCGTTTTCTGAGCTCTGGATCCTGGGTTGCGATACCGACCGGGCAGGTATTGAGATGGCACTTACGCATCATCATGCAGCCTTCCACAACCAGCGGAGCCGTCGCAAAGCCAAATTCGTCAGCACCCAAGAGCGCACCGATGACAACGTCACGGCCGGTCTTAATCTGACCGTCCACCTGGATTCGGACGCGGTCTCTCAAGTTGTTGATCACCAAAGTTTGCTGCGTTTCAGAAAGGCCCTGTTCCCAAGGCGTACCGGCAAACTTAATGGAAGAAAGCGGAGAAGCGCCTGTACCGCCGTCGTGGCCTGCAATCACAATATGATCGGCCTTTGCCTTAGCGACACCGGCAGCAACTGTGCCGACACCCTGCTCGCTCACGAGCTTGACGCTGATGTCTGCCTTGTCGTTGGCCATCTTGAGATCTCGGATCAGCTGAGCCAAGTCCTCGATCGAGTAAATGTCATGATGCGGAGGTGGCGAGATCAAACCGACACCGGGGATGGAGTAACGCAGCTGAGCAATGTATTCACTAACCTTATGACCGGGCAGCTGACCACCTTCGCCGGGCTTGGCGCCCTGACTCATCTTGATCTGGATTTGGTCAGCGCTCGACAAATAGGCTTCAGTCACACCGAAACGGCCGCTCGCAACCTGCTTAATACGGGAGCGCAGAGAGTCGCCTTCTTCCAACGGAACGTCGGCCACGATGCGGTCTTCGCCCAGGATCGACTTCAGCGTGTCGCCCTTCTTAACAGGCGAAAGGCCTTCACGCATTTCTGCTTCATAGCGTTTCGGATCTTCACCGCCTTCACCGGTGTTGCTCTTGCCGCCGATTCGGTTCATGGCCACGGCAAGGACCGCGTGGGCTTCTGCAGAGATAGAGCCGAGCGACATGGCGCCGGTCGCAAAACGCTTCACAATTTCTTTGGCCGGTTCCACTTCTTCCAGCGGAATGGCCCTGGAAGGATCCACGTTGAATTCCATCAGGCCGCGCAACGTCATCTGGCGCTTGCTCTGGTCGTTGATGATTTCGGCGTATTCCTTGTAAGTCTGATAAGAGTTGCCGCGTGTGGCGTGCTGAAGTTTGGCAATTGCTTCAGGGGTCCACATATGTTCTTCACCGCGGGCTCTCCATTGATATTCGCCCAAGGTCGGAAGCAGTTTGTGACGATGGTTCTTATCGGCAAAGGCTTCCTTGTGCTGTTCAATAGCTTCGCGCATCACGTCAAAGATGCCCAAGCCGCCGACTTTGCAGCTGGTTCCGGGGAAGTAGCGATCGACGAACTCTTTATCCAAACCAAGTACTTCGAAGATCTGGGCGCCGCGGTAACTCATGTAAGTTGAGATACCCATCTTGCTCATAATCTTCTTGAAGGTTTTACCGATAGCGTGAATGTAGTTCTGCGTTGCTGTCTTTACATCGATCCCGCTTGGGTTGCCCGGCTTGTAGAGCTGTTCGATGGTTTCCAGTGCGAGATACGGATGAATTGCTTCGGCGCCGTAGGCAGCCAGAACAGCCATATGGTGCGTCTGAAGCGCACTTCCGGTTTCGATGACAAGACCGGTATTCGTGCGGAGACCTGCCGCGATCAAGTGTTGGTGAATCGCACTGATAGCAAGCGGCATCGGGATTGCGACACGCTCTTCGCTCATCTTCCGATCCGTCAGGATCAGAATGTTGTAGCCGTCTTTAACGGCATCCACAGCCCGTGCACAAAGAGAAGCCAAACGAGCTTCTACACCTTCTTCGCCCCACGCAACACGATAAGTCGTGTCAATTTCATAGGAGCGGAACTTATCTCCGGTGTAGCGGTCGATGCGGCGCATCTTCGCCATTTCTTCCATGCCGAGAATCGGCTGGGAGAGTTCCAGACGCAACGGCGGGTTGACGTTGTTGATGTCGAGAAGATTCGGACGCGGACCCACGAAGGAAACCAGCGACATCACAAGCTGTTCGCGGATCGGGTCAATCGGAGGATTGGTCACCTGAGCAAACAGCTGACGGAAGTACTGATAGAACGGCTTGGCTCGGTGAGAGAGCATCGCAAGCGGTGTGTCGTTTCCCATGGAGCCGATTGCTTCTGCGCCTTTTTCCGCCATCGGGCGCAGAACAAACTTAATGTCATCTTCGCCGTAGCCGAACGCTTCCTGACGTTTGATCAGAGGAACCGGATTATTGTTGGGCAGCGGAGGCGGAGCAACCACGTCAGAGAGATGAATGTTCAGGCGCTTTGTCCATTCCTTATAAGGATTGCTCAGAGCCAGGGTACGTTTGATTTCTTCGTCTTCAATGATGCGGCCCTGTTCGGTATCGATCATGAACATCTTGCCCGGCTGCAGACGCCATTTCTTTTTAATTTGACTCTGAGGAATCGGCAGTGTTCCTGCTTCAGAAGCCAGGATCACAATATCGTCGTTGGTCAGAATATAGCGACCCGGACGAAGACCGTTTCGGTCGAGTACGGCACCGATGCGCACACCGTCGGTAAATCCGACAGCTGCCGGACCGTCCCAAGGTTCCAGCATGGCTGCGTAGTATTCGTAGAAAGCGCGCTGAGCCGGATCCATCTGTCCTTTTGCCTGCTCCCAAGCTTCAGGAATGGTCAGCATCACGGCCTGAGCCAGCGGGTAGCCGCTCATGACCAGAAGTTCAAGCATGTTGTCTAAACAAGCCGTGTCGCTCTGACCTTCGTAGATGATCGGCAGCAGCTTCTTGACGTCATCTCCCAGGACGGCTGTTTCAACGGCACGTTCGCGGGCTCTTAACCAATTAAAGTTGCCTTTAACCGTATTGATTTCGCCGTTGTGCGCAATCATGCGGTACGGATGGGCAAGTTCCCAGCTCGGGAATGTGTTGGTCGAGAAACGCTGATGAACCAAAGCAATGGAGCTGACGACACGAGGATCATTGAGATCTTTGTAGTAGGCACCGACCTGATCTGCCAGCAAAAGACCTTTGTACACAATGGTCTTTGTCGACATTGAAGGCACGTAGAACTCTTTGCCGTGCTTTAATTTCAAAGCCTGAATTTTGTGACCGGCAAGCTTGCGAATGACGTACAGCTTGCGTTCAAGGGCGTTCGGCACCATGACGTCGGGACCGCGGCCGATGAAGATCTGACGAATAACCGGAGCGGTTTCCAAAACCGTCTTCGACATTCTGATAGTGGTGTCAACCGGAACGTCTCTCCAGCCTAAAACAACTTGGCCTTCGGCCTTCACGACGCGTTCCAATTCCTGTTCGCAGGCGCGCCGAGAAGCGTGCTCACGCGGCAGGAAAATCATGCCGACGCCGTAGTCGCCTGCGGGCGGCAGAAGGATGTTTTGTTTAGCCATTTCGGCGCGGAAAAAGGCATCCGGAATTTGAATCAAAATACCGGCGCCGTCGCCGCACAGCGGATCAGCACCGACCGCGCCGCGATGATCAAGATTTTTTAGAATTTGCAGCGCCTGCGTCACGATTTCGTGACTGGCCTGTCCTTTGACACTGGCGACGAAACCGACACCGCAAGCGTCATGCTCATAAGCGGGATCATAAAGTCCGTGCTCGGCAGCATCTTTCCTTTGGTCTGAGCGAGTGCTCATGGGGTTCTCCTGAATGGATTCTTTATTGAAGACTTGTTTGTTATAGAAGATTTAACTTCGCAAAATGCAAAGAAATATTTTTATGTGACACTAATTTATAAAAATTTTCTTTATTTATTTAATAAATTGGTGTCAGATTCAAGAGGGTTTATTGCGGATGCCTTGCGGGGGCGACCTCTTCCGCGCTGCGGCTCCATCCGTTCAGCCTCAACGCCTATAGACTCTAAGAACTTCTTGTCTGCGATCGGCCAGCCGCGTTTTACACAAGACATCAGCCTTTCCCCGAAAACTTTATCAGGACCGCGTTCAAAAAGATCCTTGTAATTTTTTTGCCGCTCAAACGGCGTATTGCCCAGTGCCCAATACTCGATGGAAGGCACCATGAAGTAATCGCTACGGATGCCGGCGTGATGGAAGTAGCTGCTCCACGGATAAAACTGCGGCTCTCCGTAACCGTAAACGAACGGCAGCCATTCCATATAAATTGTCGCCGCCAAAAGCCTGCCTTTTCCCTGCAGAAGCGAAGACTCAAATCTGCCCTGCCAAATCTTGCCGTTTCGCGAAAACTCGTCATTGAAGTAATGGCTGTACAGACGGCTTAGCTGCTGCACGAACCGAGAGAGATCCTCCGCTTTTTCTCGCGGCGTCAGCAGCAGATGAATTTGGTCGGTAAAAACCGCAAAGGCCGAAATGTCAGTGCTGTACGCACGAGAGCCGTCTGAGAAGATCTGAAAGAGCTTCTCGATGTTCTTATCAAACGGAATCAAAGAGATTTCCGGCACACTTCTGAGGACAACATAGTGTGCCTGCGCAGCTGCAGACAATCGAGTCAAACGGGTCATGGGATTCGGGTCTTTTGGTTTTCTAACCTATCTTACCGAGCCGGAAGCGCTTTAACTCAATAAGCCGTTAAAAAACAGCTGCGCTTCCACGGCTTCTCCGGCTTCAATCCTTCGGCCCTGGGGATTCGGAATCGCCGCCGCTGCATCTCGAAAAGCCGACGAACGGCCGCTTCCCTTCTGTACGGGAAGGGCAATGACTCTGCCCTCGAACGGCGCCAACTGCACGCAAATGTCGCCGGCTTTGCCTTCGTAATCAAATCCCATGAATACTTTTTGACGTCTCACAAAGAAAGGATCCGTTCTGAAAGACTGCCAAATGACGGGGAGCACGACCCGCTGAACAATGTTGACGAACCCGAGCGGATTACCAGGAAGGCCGAACAAAACCGCACCTTTGAGATTTGCGCATACAAAAGGCAGTGAACTCGAGAGTTTTGTCTGATCTTCGGACTGCTTCGCTCCGGCGCGCTTAAGCGCAAGCCGCAGCATATCGCTCTTACCTTGTCCGGTTCCTCCGACCGTGATAATAAAGTCGAAGCTTTGAGCAAGCACTTCCAGACGGTCGGCAATCGAATCGGCTTCGTCCTTCGCGTAAAAGATCGCCGTATCCGTCAGTCCCAGCCCGGAAAGAAGATTCATGAGATAGACCGCATTGCTGGAGTGGCGTCCCGCTGAACTCAAAGCGCCGGCTTCAGCAATCTCGTGCCCCGTCGCCAGGATCGCGGCCGAGGGGCGCTTCCAGACGCGAATGTTTTCGATGCCGGCCTCAAACAGCAGCGCCTGCGCTCCGGCGCCAAGGACCGTACCTTTTTTCAGAATAAGAGACCCTTTGGTCCATTCTGTCCCGCGCGGCAGGACGTTCTCGTAGGGATACACATCAGCAGCAAAATCCGGGGCTTGTGGATCAGAATCTGAAACGACGGCATCGGCAGCAAGCGGGAGAAAACCGCCAGTATTGATCCATCGGGAACCGTTTTTTTGTAACAAAGCGGGCTGCTCTCCGTTTTTGACCGGCTCACCCACTAAGGTGTGATTACCCTCAGTTGTGCTAATCGCCCATCCGTCTCTCAGCGACACGTCATAAGGCGGAATATCTTCCATGCAAACAACATCTTCGGCGAGTTCGCAGCCGAAACTATTGTCCGTGCTTACACCTACATTTATTCTTTTTGTTAGGGTTTCTCCTAGCTTAAAGGGGTAAAGTACAAAACAACCATTCATATTTTGTTGATCCTAAACACTTTTTATTCTTCTTTTAGATGGGTATTTATTTTGTGTATCCACTAAAAAAAAATTGTAACTTCACAAAAATTCTTTTCAAGAATATTACAAATTGTTAGAATTTGTTCGTGTCGAAGACGAAACTGTAACAAACCGTCTCGGCATAACACCCCAAGTGCAGCGACTAGCTGCGGAGAACAAAATGACAACCAGATTCAAAGAAGTAGTTTACGCAAAGGCTCTCTCACGTGAGCTTCCCTCGGTTGTTTTCTCCGCCACAGAACCGATCCTTCTCACTCGCTGGACAATCAAACCCGTCGGCAGCGACGGCTGGTCTGTTGCCCGAATCTAATCTCTGCACCACAACGGACTCGCAGGGTCTCTCCTAGCTTCGTCCCTGCGTTCTCTCTCTGCGACAGTCTCTGTCGTTCCTCCATCAGGAGAAATTGAAATCATGTTTGATCTGAAAGACCTAATGTCTCGGGTAAATCTGCCCCAAGACATTACTCGACGCGGCTTCCTGCAGGTAGCTACCGTAACCGCAGCATTTGCTGCTATGAATCAATCCCGCGCGCAGACCGGCGCTCAGCCCTACATTATTTTGGAAACTCCAAAGGGCTTAATCGTCGGCGATCCCTCTCTCTGCGTCGACTGCCAGCGCTGCGAAATGGCTTGTACCGAATTTAACGACGGTAAGAACGACCCGGTTCTGGCTCGTATTCGTATCGGCCGCAATATTTGGTACGGTCCGGGCAACCCCGGTGCACGTCCTCTGCAGGGCGTTTGGGGCGACAGCACTGTCTATCAGGACACCTGCCGTCAGTGCGCCCACCCTGTCCCTTGTGCTAATGCCTGCCCGCAGGGTGCCATCCGCGTCGACCCCAAGACCGGCGCCCGCTATGTGGATGAAGACAAGTGCATCGGCTGCGGACTCTGCCAGAAAGCCTGTCCGTGGGACATGATGAGCTTCGACCGCGAAAAACAGAAAGCCAGCAAGTGCTTCCTTTGCGACGGCGAACCGAAATGCGTGAAAGCCTGCCCGGCTGCCGCTCTGACCTATATGCCTTGGAAGGATCGTTCCGGCGAACCCGCAAGACGTCCGACCCACGGCTATCTGCCTGAAGAAAATGCTAACCAGTGCTCGGTCTGCCATGGTTAATTAAATCTCTAAGGAACTGCTATGGACAATATTCAAAAAAGATATGGCTACACCGGTCAGGGCCTGCGTGTAAATCTAACAACCGGCAAAATCACCAAAGAACCGACGTTCCCGAGATTTAAAGACGAAATCGGCGGAACTGCTTTGGGCTACCGTGTTTTCTGGGACGAAGTTCCTCCGAAGACTCAGCCGCTTGATGAAGCCAACAAGCTCGTGATCGCTCCGGGACCCTTCTCCGGATCCGGCGCCCTCTGCTCGAGCCGTACTTCCATTACGACCATTTATCCGACAATCTATCCGATGCCGATGATTGCCTCCGCTCATATCGGCGGCGACATGGCTGCACGCCTCAAACAGGCCGGCTATGACTTCATCATCATCGAAGGTAAATCTGAAAAACCGGTTTACCTCTACATCAACAACGACGAAGTCGAACTGCACGACGCCAAAGGCATTTGGGGCCAGGGCACCCGTCGTGCACAGCAGATGCTTGCCGACCAGACCTCTCCGATGGCTTCTATCGCCGTGATCGGACCGGCCGGTGAAAACCTCGTTCCGATGTCCGTGCTCATCAGCGCCCGTCAGCATTCCGGCGGCGGTGTCGGCTCCGTCTTCGGATCCAAGAAACTCAAAGGCGTCGTTATCATCGGCGACCAGCCGATCCACATTCATGCCGACAAGAAAGAATGGCAGAAGATCACCGAACGCAACATCGATCTGTTCGGTTCTCTGAACCAGCACGTCGTTCCGTCCGCCCCGAACCCCCTGTTTGAATTCTGGGCCCCGGGCAGCCGCTGGAACGGTATGCCGGGCAACGTTTGGCAGAAAGCCAATCCGCCGATCACGCTCGGTGAAGATATGCGCAGCCCCAACAAGATTTCTTACCGTTGGTGCGCCAGCCAGTTCTTCCTCGGCAAACCTCAGGGTTTGAAGATTCAGGTCCGCAACAACGGCTGCTACTCCTGCCCGCTGCGCTGCTACTCGATCGTTGAAGACGAAGAAGCTGCTGCCCGCTATCACATCAATAAGATGACCGAACAGACCTGTATGTCTCTGTACTTCGGCCGCGTGATCTTCCCGAAGATTGCCACGAAACGCGACCTGCCGGCAGCCCGTCAGGCTTCCATGGTCGGCATCCAGACAATGGACGACCTCGGCGTATGGTGCAACTACGGTCAGCTTCACCGCGACTTCAAGAAGATGTACGTCAAGGGCCTCTGGAAGAAGGTTCTTCCTGAAAAGGAATACAACTCCATTCCTTGGCAGAAGATTGAAGACTGCGACGCTTCCTTCCTGCAGGATTTGTTCCAGCGCATCGCCTATCGTCAGGGTGAAATGGGCAAGTGGCTCGGCGAAAGCACGCCTTACATGCTTGGCCACTTCGGCATCCCCGAATCCGACTGGTCCACAGACAAATCCACAAACTACTGGGGTCTCGGCCATCCGAAACATCACGCCAACGAAGACGACGGTCAGGTCGGCGTGGTTCTGAACTGCCTCTACAACCGTGACCCGATGTGCCACGGCACCGTGAACTTCACACGCAGCGGTCTGCCGATCAATGTGAAGAAACAGATTGCCGAACACTTCTGGGGAAGCGGCGATGCCGTCGACGAAGTCGGCGACTACACGCCTACCAATGAAGCCAAGATGCGCCGTCTGCGCTGGATCATCTGCCGCAAAGAACTGCACGACATGCTCGGTCTTTGCTCTTGGATGGCTCCGTGGGTTGTGTCTCCCAACAAGTCCGAAAACTACATCGGTGACGATGACATGGAAGGCAAGGTTTATCGCGCCTTAACCGGCAGAAATACAACTGCTAAGCAGCTTGATGACGCCGGCTTCCGCGCCTTCACGCTGCATCGCGCCTACACCATGCGCGAAATGAATGAAGTCAATATGCGCAAGAACCATGACTTCTATCCGGCCTGGATCTTTACAGATGCCAAGGACAAACCGGCATTCACGAAAGGCACGATCCGTATGGATCAGGGTGACATTGAAAAGAGCTTCGATATCTTCTTCAAGCTGATCAACTGGGATCCCGCCACCGGCGCCCCGACCGAACAGGCTTACAAGGATATCAATCTCGAATTCGTTATCCCTGTCATGCAGAAAGAAGGCTTAATCCCCGGAAAATAGAGTAGTAAATTATGAATCACCCTGAAGCCAACTCCGCAATGGATGCCGCCCAGCTCAAAGCTGACATCGTCCTGCTGATCGATCTGATTACCGAACACAGCCGCAAGGTTGAACTGGTAACGCACGAAGACCTTCAAGACGAATTCCTCAGTAAGGCTCCCCTGCAACAGCCCATTCCCGTTTCTCAGATCAAGGCCGAATACGAAGCCATCCCGGAAATGGAAAGAAAGCTGCGCAATAAGGCCGACGACAGCCCCGAAGAGAAAGAGCGCAGACGTCTGATCTCCCGCAGACAGATGTTCGGTTCTCTCTTCAGTGGCGAATTAAGTCTTGCCGACCTTAAGGAAGAGCCGGCGGAAGCTGAGTTCGCACCCAGAGAGATCACGCCGGAGTACTTCGAAACCGTTTTAGCCGAGGTACTCAAAGGTCAGTACGGCATTGAAGATCTCACGAGCTGGGATAGCAAGCACTATTACCATTTCTCTCCGCTGCTTTCTGCCTCGTACGCCAGACTGCTTTCTACGCAGAACAATCCTTACGAGCAGATTTTGGACACGGTTCGCGAAAGTTCCCGCGTCTATCCGCGTCCCGTCGGAGTGTTCACCTTTGAATTTGCGCCCTTCCGAATCGATCCGACCGTGATCCAGGATGTCCTCGATCGAATCGCTGAAGATCCCAACGCCAAAGACATTCGGGTGACCGTGACATCCGCCGGAACCGTGTATCTCTACTCTTCAACTTACCTTGAAGATGCTATGGCGGACTTCCTCGCGGAGGAAATGGATCAGGGCGAAGCTCAGATGCTCTAGTAAAGACTCCCGGCGGAACGCCTCGAACGGGCCGCCGACATAAAGGTGCAAAATACTATGCTTACCAAAATTACAACGTTAACTCTCTCCTGCCTGGCAGCGATCGGTTTTTCTGCCGCCTGTGCCGCAGAAGGTTCTTACAACGTTAATCAAATCAACATCCCCGAAAAACCTGAGTTCATGGCTTCTCTCGGTATCGCTAAGGATGCCAAGCCCGATCTGACCAAAGACCAAAAGACCCAGCTCGCCGGCAAGGCATACCATGAAAAAGCCGATCAGCACTTCATGAGCGTCCATGCTCAGAAGGGCGTGAGCTGCAACACCTGTCACGATCCGAGAAGTCTTGACGGCGTCGCCTGGATGGCCGTTGTGAACAAACCCGTCATCCGTCAGACCTGCCAGGACTGCCATACGGTTCAGGCCGATGTGTTTGCGCACACCGATACACATGACAAGCTCGACTGCATTGCCTGCCATATGCCGAACGTTGCTTCTGCCGCCGACTATTCGACCGATCAGAACGCTGCCGGCCCCAAGGCTCTGCGCCGCATCCATACTTACAAGATCCTTGTCGACCCGAAGGCCTCCTCTATGGTTGAAGGTGAAGTCAAGGTCGGTAAGGACGGCACGGCCAAAGGCTATGTCATGGCCAAGGACGAAGACGGAAACGGATACGTTGACCTGATGTGGAGCTGCGCACGCAACACGCCTGCCGACTACACAGTCTTCGAAGGCAAAGGCTGCCATAACCCGGCAACGTCCAAACTCGACGAAGGCCTGATCTATCAGGATCAGAAAGAGGTCTACGGCGAAACTCTGAAGTGGCAGACTCCGATCAAGGAAGGCTACAAAGAAATCGCCGGAGCCATTCCCCGCATGAGAAAGCTTCTTGAAGTTACTCGTCTGAGCCCAGCCGACCAAACCGACGCCAGACTTCTTCTCGACAAAGCCGACCAGATTGCAACCATGATTAAGAAAGACGGTTCCTGGGGTATGCACGCCCAGAACTATCTGCTTGACCAAGTTAAGACCGCACAGGCTTATCTTGCCAAAGCCCAGCAGATCATGGACAAGGGCGGTTACAACAAGATAGCAACAAAATAAAGGAGTCCGGGGGAGCGTCTTTGGGCCGCTCTTCCGAGCTCCTATAGCGCGGATTTATTCCGCCGAGGAGATACATTGTGAGTACCATCAACAGGCGAACTTTCATTAAGGGCACGACTGCCAGTTCTCTGTTCGTTCTCACGCTGGCCGGCTGCTCTGAGAAAAAGAGCGCTCCCATTAAGAGTGCTCAGGCTCAGGGAGTAACGCAAGGTTCTGCCAAGCCCCACTATGTCATGGTCTTTGACCAGAACAAGTGCGTCGGCTGCGGCGAATGCAAAGAAGCTTGCGCCGAAACCAACAAGACACCTGCCGGTGTGTTCCGTCTGGCTTTAGAGCGCCAGAACGGGAGAGAACCCGGAACGGCTTGCCCGTACTGCGGAAAAATCGAGCCCTGCGACTGCGAACGCAAATATGTTCGTGTTTCTTGTCAGCAGTGTCTCGATGCGCCCTGTGTTCGCGTCTGCCCGACACAGGCAGCTCACCGCGATCCGGAAACCAACATCGTGACGATGGACCCGGACAAATGCGTCGGCTGCAAATACTGCATCGCCGCTTGCCCGTACAACGTCCGCTTTATCAACCCACAGACCCGCGTTGCTGAAAACTGCGACTTCTGTCTGCATACCAAATTGGCAAAGGGCGAGGATCCTGCCTGCGTCTCTAAGTGCCGTTACGGTGCTTTGGCGTTCGGCGATCTGAACGATCCGAACTCTTACGTCGCCAAGCTGTTAGACGTGAAGGATGCCGTCCGGGTTCGCACCTATCTTGGTACCGAACCGAGTCTGCGTTACATCCCGGTGATGAAGGAGAAAATTTAAATGGACGGAGCCATCAACTTTACAATAGGTTTATCCGAGGGCATCGCATGGCCCTGGCCAATTGCCGTCTATCTGTTCTTAGCCGGTATCTCGGGCGGTGCGGTTGCCGTTGCCCTTATGCTTAATTTCTTTAGGCATAAGACGGAAACAACGCCCATCATCAAATCTGCAAGCATTATCGGTCTGGCAACCATCCTGCTCGGTATGCTCTGCTTAGTACTTGACCTGACCAATCCTCTGTACTTCTGGAGAATTCTGGTCTACTACAACCCGACGAGTGTGATGAGTATCGGCGTCATGCTGCTGCTCTTCTATATCCCGCTGGTTGCAGTACTTATGGTGATGTCCTTTGCAGATACCTTCAGCAAGTGGCCGCTGTTAGGCTGGGTTAAACCGGTCTGCGACCGGCTGGAAAAATTCCGCGTCTGGATCAATGCCGTCGTCATGGTGCTGGCGATTGCCATCTGCGCCTACACCGGCTTCCTGATCTCTGCGCTGATCCGTTTCCCGCTGATCAACACGGCTGTTCTTCCCGCTCTCTTCGTTGCGTCCGGTATTTCCGCCGGTATGGCTGTCACTAAGATTTTGGCCGCCTGCTGCTTCGGAGCTCGCGAAGAAGATCCCGACATGCATGCAATGCACCAGGCCGAATGGCCGGTCATGGCAACCGAGGCTTTCTGCCTGTTCATGATCGCCATTGCCCTGCTCTCCGGCAACGAATCTGCCAAACTTGCCTTCAGCGCTTTCACAGACGGCATCTGGGCAGTCGTCTTCTGGGTCGGTGCCGTCGGTATCGGTTTCGGTATCCCGCTGATCGCGTCTCTCATTGCAGGCAAAAATACCGAGTCCAAGGTTTCCTTCTACTTTGCAGGAACCTGTGCGATCGCCGGCATGATGTGCTTGCGTCTGTTCATCCTCTATGCAGGACAGATGAACACCATCGTTTAAGCGCGATCAACTCATAAAATTTCAGCCTGTTCTCCTCTCGAGAATCGGCTGATTTTTTTGCGCTTTTAAATCAGATTTCGAAAGCCGGATTCAGCACCCGGTTAAATTCTAAGACCGCATATCGATCGGTCATGCCGGCGATGTAATCAGCCACCGTCCGCTCCACACCGTAACGCTTAGACCGTTCTTGGTAGAGCGGCGGCAGCAGTGCCGGTGTACGGGCAAAAGTTTGATAGAGCTGAGTAATCATGTTGGCGGACTTTTCTACCGCCCTCAAAACGCGGTAATGGCGGTAGAGCTTGTCCATTAAAGTGCTCTTCAAAATCCTCATTTGAGCCTGGGCCTCTTTCGAGAAGGAAATCAGCGGCGTCTTCAAAGCCCTGACATCATCCGGAGACTTCGGCTGTGCGGCTTCAATATTGGCCCGACTCGTGGAGACCAAGTCATCGACCATGTAACCGATCAGCCGCCTCACCACTTCCTTTTGCTTGCGGCGCTCCTGAATATCCGGATATTCCGCATCGACTTGCGCATGGTATTCGGCGTACAGCGGAACGTTTTCGACGAGGTCTTTTTCATCGAGGTAGCCAACGCGCAGGCCGTCATCGATATCGTGCGTGCTGTAGGCAATCGCATCGGCAATATTGACGAGCTGCGCTTCAAGAGAAGGCTGCTCGCCTTTCAAGAAACGTTCGCCTAAAGCGCCGAGGCGCAGGGCGTTTTCCCGGCTGCAGTGCTTCAGAATCCCTTCTCGGGTCTCCCACGTCAGATTCAGTCCGTCAAAGTTCGGATACTGATCCTCCAGCAGGTCGACGATTCGCAGCGACTGAAGGTTGTGTTCAAATCCGCCGTGATCAGCCATGCAGCGATCCAGCGCCGTTTGGCCGGAGTGGCCGAAGGGCGTGTGGCCGAGATCATGCGCCAGTGCAATGGCTTCCGTTAAATCGGGATTGATCTTCAAAAGCGTCGCGGTTGTGCGGGCAATCTGAGCCACTTCCAGCGTATGCGTCAGGCGCGTGCGGAAGAGATCTCCTTCGTGATTTACAAAGACCTGCGTCTTGTATTCCAGTCTGCGGAAAGCGGAACTATGGATGATGCGGTCGCGGTCACGCTGAAACTCGGTACGCGACGTACTGCTCTTTTCCTCAATCGCTCGCCCTCGAGAGTTTGCAGAACTACAGGCGTAATCCGCCAGTTCAAAACCTTCCGTAATCATGGCTCATATCCTTCTTCCAGAAGGGCTTCCTTGATCAGGCCTTCGGGAACCTCTTCGATCACCGTTGTTCCGATCGCGACCGGCAGAATAAAGTGGGGAACGCCTTTGGTGCTCTTTTTATCACCTTTCATCGCCTCAATCGCTTTTGAGGCACTGATGCCGGCAATGCGGACTGGCAGTCCTGCTCGATGGATCAAATCTTGAATCCGCTTAACATCCCCACAGTTGATTTTGCCCTGCTTTTCAGCGGTCACTGCCGCCAAAACGGTGCCCACAGCCACCGCTTCACCGTGCAGCCACGTGCCGTAACCGGTGAGCTTTTCAATGGCGTGACCGAATGTGTGACCGAGATTCAGTTTGGCGCGTTCGCCCTTTTCTTTTTCATCTCGGGAGACGACGCCGGCCTTAATCTCGCAGGATCGTCCGACCACTTCGGCCACCGTCTCGGGGTCGAGCGCCCTTAACTTCTCCATGTCACGCTCGAGCTCTTCGAAATAAGTTTTATCTGCTAAGACACCGTGCTTAATAATTTCCGCAATGCCGGCGCCGATTTCTCTTTCCGGCAGAGTACGCAAAAAGTCGGAGTCGGCAATCACGGCTTCGGGCTGGTGAAAAGTGCCGACTAAGTTTTTTCCTGCCGTCATATTCATACCGGTTTTTCCACCGACGGAAGAGTCCACCATCGCCAGTAGTGTTGTCGGAACCTGAATAAAGCGGATACCGCGCATATAAATTGCGGCCGCAAAGCCGGCGAGGTCTCCGACCACGCCGCCTCCGAGTGCAATTACCACTGACTTGCGATCTGCCCCCATCGAGGCAAGTTTTTCAAGAATTGCCGAGACACTGCCCCAGTCTTTATAAGCCTCGCCGTCAGGCAGGACGACCGATTCCGTGCGGCACATCCCATTGCAAAGATCGGTAGCCTTTTTTAGATAGAGCGAACCAACCGTAATATTGGTGGCGATGAGACAGCTGGAAGGGTTGAGTCGTTTCAATTCCGCCGGGAGCTCTTTGATCACGCCCGACCCTAACTTAATGGTGTAGGAGTGGCCGGGAACTTTGACTTGTACTTCTTTCATTCTTGTTCTTTAACGAGTTGGTGTTGATGGATGCTGTTGAGGAGTTCTTGGGCCGCGCGTGCTGCCTTCATTCCATCCGTCTCATAGGAGATATCGGCAACTTCCTCGTACAAAGGTCCTCTTTCCTGCAGCAGACGGCAAATCTTCTCCATCGGATCCGCGCATTGGAGCAAAGGCCTATCAGTGCCCTGAGTGCGCCGGAAACATTCTTCAGGACTGACTTTAAGGTGAACTGCGACAGCCGGAGACGCTTTCAGTATTTCTCGGTTTTCTTCACGGGTCACAACTCCGCCGCCGGTGGCAACGACCATATCGGATGCTTTCGCATATTCCTGCAGAAGGCGGGTTTCCCGGCACCTGAAGCCGGCTTCACCTTCCGTCTCGAAAATGTGAGGAATTGAGACTCCGCAGCGCTCTTCCAGCTCTCGGTCGAGATCGACGAATTTCGTCCCCATTAATGCAGCCAGCGCTTTGCCGATCGTCGACTTCCCGGCGCCCATCATTCCGACGAGAAATATCGTTCGGTTCGGAGGTTGTACTGCCATATAGCTCCTTTGCTTTACTCAGCTGCGAATGTTCTAAATTTTAGCAACGCGCTTTCAATCCTGAGGATCAATCGCTGATCATTTGATCAGGAAAAACAAACCGATACAGCAAATGACGACGCCGAGTAATTTCCGTCCGGTAATCGGTTCGCCGTAAAACAAGAATCCTATGAACAGCAAAAGGATGGCAAGAGCGATATTAGTCACCAAAGAAGCCGTGTTGATTTTCCATCCGGCACGATACGTAAGGATGTAGCCGACTTCTAAGGCTACCACTGCCAAACCGAGCGTCGGCGCCGTCCAATTGAGTTTCGAGAGTTCCAGAGAAACGGCCTCTCTCGACTGAGAAAAGATAAAGACCGAAATGCAAACCGCCGCGGCTGTTAAGTAAGTCACGCACAGCGAGAGGAAAGGATTCGCCTGCTCAGGCGTGGACTTAGTACAGATGTTGTAGAAACAGTTTGCCAGCGTGATCAGCGCAATCGGCCAGAATAAATTCCAAAACATAGTGTTCTCAGGCTTTCTTCGGTTCCTCTTATTAATCTAAGGTGCGAGGGCCTCATTCTGCGAACTTACGCCTAGGATCGTGCGTTTTTTCCAGCGTTTCGTTCAATCAAAGTTTTTGCTCACTAAAATGGATTTCTACAAGAAGAATTAGTACGTTAAATCCTAAAAATAGAAATGCAGCTTCAAAGTTCCCTAGTGAAAAACGCCTTTACTGCCTCTATCCCGGTGTGTATGGGTTACATTCCGCTTGGCATCGTGTTCGGCTTCCTTTGCGTTCAAGCCGGAGCTTCGTGGTGGATTCCGCCGATCAGCTCGGTCCTGATTTACGGAGGAGCGGTCCAATACATGATGATTCCGATGCTGGCGGCAGACATGTCGGTTGCTTCCATCGCCTTTGCGACCGCTGTCGTCAACCTTCGACATGTTTTCTACGGTCTCTCTTTATTAGATCGTCTTCATTCCGCCGGTTGGAAAAAATGGCTGATTGCCTTTTTGCTGACCGATGAGACTTACTCGCTTATTACAACAGAGAAGAAAGACGCGCCCATCGACCGCCTGGTTCTGATCGCGCTCTTCGATTATTCATGGTGGATTCTCGGAAGTCTGATCGGCGGCTTGCTCGGCGCGGCCGCTACGATTGAACTGGCCGGTTTCGACTTTGTTCTCACGAGTCTTTTTGCGATGCTTCTCTGCGAACAGTGGCGCGGACGTGTCAACTCTAAACCGCTCTGGGTTGCCTTGATCGGCTATGCCGTCGCTCGCTTTATTAGTGCCGACAATGCACTGGCGATCGCCATTGCCATCTGTGCATTAGGCGCCATCCTTTTTGCCTTCCAAAAGAACCCGCTTCCTAAAGTCGCCCGCTCCGCCGGAGGTTCGAGCCATGAATGATTACGTGTATCTCTTTACAGTGTTCATCGCCATGGGCGCAGTAACCGCAGCCGAGCGCCTTCTCCCGTTTGCCTGCTCCTCCTGGCTGCGCAAACAGCGGTGGGTCGGTGTCGTTGGCGACTTCCTGCCGCTTGCCATTATGGTTCTTTTGGTTTTGCACGCTTCGACCAGTTCGGCACTCGCCAGAGGCGGCCTTCCTGTCCCCGAAGCTGCAGGCGTCTTCCTTACTTTGATTGTCCAATGGTTTGTTAAAAAACCGCTTCTCTCGATCTTTGCCGGAACAGCTGTTTACGTGATTTTGGTCAATAGTCTCTTCGCCTAAGGGCGGTCAGCCGCTACAGTTTGTAACAGTCAGGATTGCGCCCTCATCCGATAAGAGATTGATGAGCGGCGCACTCCTTCGTCCCTAAAAGGTAAAATTAGGCGCTCATACAAACAATTAACGTGAGAATATTGTGGCTGATACCAAGAAAACAACGCCGGCTCGTTCCGCCGACAAATCTCCGAAGAAAGCCCCTGCGCCTCGTAAAGGAGGAAGCAGGCTGTGGGGCTTCTTCAAGGGCTTCGTCGCAACCTGCATTGCCCTCGCTTTGGCCGGCGTCGGTTTAGCGCTTTTTGTCTTCGCCCTCGTTTACTCTCAGCTCCCTCCGATTGACACTGTCGTCGACTACAAGCCGAAGGTTCCGATGCGTGTGTGGACCGCGGACGGCAAACTCATTGCCGAGTTCGGCGAAGAACGCCGCGACTTCGTCACGATTAATGAAATCCCGCCGCTCGTCAAAGAAGCTTTGATTTCTGCAGAAGACGACGGCTTCTACCAGCACGCCGGTATCGAGCCCAAGGGCTTCATTCGTGCTGCGCTGAATAACTTAGCCACGGGCAGAAAGAGCCAGGGCGCCTCCACTATTACGATGCAGGTCGCCCGCAACTTCTTCCTCTCCAGCGAACGAAGCTACATTCGTAAACTCTACGAAGTCGCCATGGCTTTCAAGATCGAAGCGAACCTCAGTAAAGATGAGATTCTTCAGATCTACATGAACCAGATCTTCCTCGGCAACCGTGCTTATGGTTTTGCTGCAGCTGCCCGCACTTACTACGGCAAAAGCCTTCAGCAGCTGACGGCCGGAGAAGCTGCCACTCTGGCAGGTCTTCCAGCCGCGCCCTCGGTTTACAACCCGTTCGCAAGTCCCAAACGCGCCAAGATGCGTCGAGACTATGTGCTCGGCCGCATGAGAGATTTGGGCTATATCTCCGAAGCTGAGTATCAAAAAGAAGTGAATGCTCCGATTCAGACGCGTCTGACCCGTGTTGCCGAACAAGTCGGCACGCCGACCCGCATGAACGAGTCTCTTCATGCCGAGTACGTTGCCGAACTCGTTCGCACGTTAATGTTTGATATCTTCCAACAGGAAACCTACACCCGCGGTCTGAACGTCTACACCACGATTAATTCGGAAGACCAGGGCTACGCTTACAAAGCTCTCAGAAGCCACCTGCAGTCTTACGACCACAGCCAAGGCTATCGCGGTCCAGAGGCAAAAGTCGATATCAGCGATCCCAAGACACGAGAACAAAACATTTCCAACGCGCTTCAGGAAGCTTTGATTGCCACCGATATGCCGGCGGTTGTCGCCTTAGAAGTCTCGCCGACGGAAGTTAAAGTTCAGATGTCTCACGGCAAAGTCATTTCCATTACGGGCAAAGGCCTGGATTTCGTAAAGAGAGCTCTCCAGCCGAAAGCTAAGGCCGATATCAAGATCGTCCCGGGATCCGTGCTGAGACTTCAGAGCAACAAGGAAGGCTACTGGGAAATCACCCAAATTCCTCAGGCTGAGGCCGCTTTTATTGCGACAGAGTACAACACCGGCGCCATCAAAGCAATGGTCGGCGGCTATGACTTCGCCCTGAATAAATTTAATCACGTCACTCAAGCGTGGCGTCAGCCGGGCTCGTCCTTTAAGCCTTTTATTTATTCAGCTGCGATCGAGAAAGGATTTTCTCCGCAGACAGTCATCAATGACGCTCCGATCGTCTTGGATCCGTCTGAAACCGGCTTTAAGAAGTGGAATCCGAAGAACTTCTCCGGCAAGTTCAGCGGCCCGATCATGATGAAGGACGCCTTGAAGAAATCGCTAAACCTCGTTTCAATTCGAATTCTTCAGGCGATCACGCCTCGCTATGCAGTGGACTTCATCCAGCGTTTCGGCTTTGACTCGGATAAACATCCGCCGCATTTGTCTATGGCCCTCGGTGCCGGATCCGTTACTCCGTGGCAGATGGTGGAAGGCTTCTCCGTTTTTGCCAATATCGGCCGAAGAACCGAGCCGTACTTAATTTCTAAGGTCACCGATGCTTCCGGCAAAGTTCTGATGCAGTCAACCGCAGAAGCAGAAAAAGTCGCCGGAGTTGAGGCGCTTGACCCGCGCAACGCATACATCATGCATCAGATGCTGCACGGTGTCGCCACTTCCGGTACGGCAGCTCGCGCAACCGCTTCGCTTAAACGTACCGACATCGCCGGCAAGACCGGTACCAGTAACGATGCGTTTGACGTTTGGTTTGTCGGGTACGCCGGAGATCAATGCGCAGCCGTCTGGATGGGCTTTGACCAGCCCCGCAGCTTAGGCCGCAGAGCGCAGGGCGCCGGTTTAGCGCTTCCGGTTTGGATTGATTACATGAGAGACGCCATCAAGAACGAACCTAACGTTGTTCGCAAAGCGCCTCCGGGTGTGACCGAAGAAGGCGGCAATCTCTACTACACCAATCGTAAGGATGCTATTCCGAACCTGGGCCTTGATCAACCCGCCACCGATGATCCGATAGGCGCATTGATCCATGACAGCTCAGTAAGGGGTCAGATCTTCTAACCTCTTCTGTTGACGAACAAGGCTAAAGCTCTTCAACAGGAACTTCAGCCTTTCATCTCTGAACGAATCGAGGGCCTTAACGGCCCTCGATTGCGTTGAATGGTTTGCCGGTAAGTTATTCCACGCGTTCGCCATGCAGACTTAAGTCCAGACCCATCCGTTCTTCTTCCGCAGAGACTCGGATGCCGATCATGACATCAACGAGTTTCAAGAGAACATAGGTAACGATCGATGCGTAGATCAGAGTAGCAATGACGCTTTCTGTCTGAATCCAAACCTGTTCAAGAACCGGCTTCATCGCTGAACCCGTGATCGCTTCAGAGGCAAACACACCGGTCAGGATGGCGCCCGCAATACCGCCGACGCCGTGAACGCCGAAGGCATCCAGGGAATCATCGTAGCCAAGCCAGTGCTTAAGTCGAGTGGCTCCGAAGTAGCAAATAAAGCCGCCGCATAAGCCGATGAAAAGTGCCGGTGCCGGCTCAACGAAGCCTGAGGCCGGTGTAATCGCAACCAAGCCGGCCACCGCACCGGAAATCGCGCCCAACACAGTGAAACGCTTGTTTTCTACATATTCGCAGGCCATCCAAATCAGAGCAGCAGCGGCCGCAGCAATCTGAGAAACCACAATAGCCATCACAGCACGGCCGTCAGCGGCCAAGCCGGATCCGCCGTTAAATCCGAACCAGCCGATCCACAGGAAGCAGGCACCGACCATGGCAAGAATCAGATTGTGCGGGGCCATCGCCTCTTTTCCGTAACCGATACGCTTGCCGAGCATTAAGCAGGCCACTAAACCTGCAACACCGGCGTTGATGTGAACAACAGTACCGCCGGCATAGTCCAACGCACCTGCGGCAGCTAGCTAGCCGTCCGGACCCCAAACCCAGTGACAGATCGGCACGTAGCAAAACAGAGACCAAAGCACCATGAAGAGGAACAGCGCCGAGAACTTCATGCGTTCTGCAAAGGCACCGCACATCAGGGCAGGCGTCAGAATGGCAAACGTCATCTGGAACATCATGAAGAGCATTTCAGGAATGGAACCCTGCATCGTGTTAATACCGATGCCGTGAAGGAAAACTTTGTCAAAGCCGCCGATAAAGAAGTTGCCTTCGGTAAAAGCGAGAGAGTAACCGCAGACATACCAAACAATCGTAATCGAGCAGCAAATTGCAAAGCTCTGCATCACGACGGATAAAACATTTTTCTTTCGTACCATGCCGGCATAAAAGAGCGCGATGCCGGGAATTGTCATAAAGAGCACGAGTGTCGTTGCGACCATCATCCATGACACGTCGGCTGCGTTCATTGCACTTTCTTCCGCCGCCCATGCCGCGGGAGAAAGCAGAGCTAAAAGTAAGGCTGTGACTCTCATAATGCACCTTCCCCTGTTTCACCTGTACGAATACGAACCACTTCTTCCAACGGCATCACAAAAATCTTGCCGTCTCCGATCTTTCCCGTGTTTGCCGCATTGCGGATCGTTTCTGTCGCAATATCGATCAACCCGTCGGGGCATGCCGCCATAATTTGAACTTTCGGGAGAAAATCCACGACGTATTCCGCACCGCGGTACAGTTCCGTGTGGCCTTTTTGGCGTCCGAAACCTTTGACTTCCGTTACCGTCATTCCGGTGATACCGATTTCAGTCAGCGCTTCTCTGACTTCATCGAGCTTGAAGGGTTTAAAAACCGCAAATATGAGTTTCATAAGGGCTCCTGATTAGTTTGTTGTACGATCTCGTGGGATCTAACCATCACCATGCATAATTCGTGCCAACTTCTGAATATCTGAGCCTCAAAGATTCTCACTCTCAGGAAAGAAAAACCCTCGCCTAACCAAGCACCAATTCAGTGCACATTTGACCTAACCCCTTGCGTGAGTTAGGGCTTTTATCTGCGGTTTTTCCTCTTCACTTATGCTCCAACTTGGAGCATACTTAGAATACGGGCGCGGAGCCGCCGCATCCCACCGTACATCCCTTCGGCTCTCGCCCTCTCCACCACGTCAAAAAAGGAGACGCAAAATGAAAATTACCTGCCATATGATCATGTCCGTTGACGGTCGCCTGATTTCCAAATACTGGAGTCCTCTCTACAACGCCTCCTCCAGTGTCACAGAGGTTTATGAAGCCGCTGATGCAAAATTATCCGCAGACGGCTGGATCGTCGGACGCAAAACCATGGCCGAGTACGGCGCTGATGTCGTAGAAGAAAAAGAACCGATGGAAGGCCACAAGACCATGCAGACGAATACGTTCATCGGTAAACGCGAAGGCAGGCCGCTTGCCGTCGTATTCGATATCCAAGGCCGCCTCCACTACAAATCTCCGACCCTTCCCAGCGGCGAACATATCGTTGCCGTCCTCGGAAGCCATGTCACTCGTGCTTATCAGAAAGAACTGGAAGAAATCGGCGTTTCCTACATCATGCGTACACCCGGTTCCAAGCTTGAAGAAACACAGAGTGCCCTCAAACACCTCGAACAGGATTTCAATGTAAAACACATGCTCCTCGAAGGCGGCGCCATTACCTGCGGCAACTTCCTTCAGATGGGCTTGGTTGATGAACTGAGCATGATTGTTTACCCGGGCCTTGACGGTGAATCCGGTCATCCTTCCGTCATTGAATGCCAGGGTGTCGTTGAGCCGCTCAAGAAGAATCGTCTGGAATTAATCGACTGCGAAACCGTCGGTTCCGGCTACGTTTGGCTCCGCTATAACATTCATCGCTAATCGGCCTCAGAGTTAAGCGATTAACACTAAATAAAACCTCGGAAGATTTTCAGCCTTCCGAGGTTTTCTGTTTTTGGATAACCGGTTAGTAGCGGGTCCCCTGGACTACGACATATTTGGCGTCAATATCTTTTTTCAAATAGTTGACGAGGTTATTGGCCGCTGCGAAATTAGTTGCTTTGCTGTTCTCTGCGGTCGAAGTCGCGGAGTGCGGCGTCAGCAAGGCGTTCGAATAACGAGTCAGTACCGAATCCGTGCACGGTTCTTTCGGAAATACGTCAACTGCGCAGCCGCCCAGATGTCCGGAGGCCAACGCTTGAGCAAGCGCTTCCTCGTCAACCACCGGACCTCTGGCAATATTGATCAGAACCGAACCGGCCTTCATCTGAGCAATGCATTCCTCGTTGAAAAGATGAAACGTCTGATCCGTAAGGGGCACCGCAGCGACAACGTAATCACTTTCTTTGAGGAGCTCTTCCATCGAAACGCTTTGCACGCCGTAAGCCGCATCATCAGCCAGATTCGGATGACGACAGAAATAAATTACTTTCATCCCGAAAGGCACTGCGCGTTTTGCCACTTCTGTTCCGATGCCGCCAAAACCGACGAGCCCTAAAGTGCGGTTCTTAGCACCCGGCATTAAGCGGCTGTTCCAGCTGTGGTCATGCATATCGGCGCTTTGCAGATCAACACGCCGCGCAAAGTACAGGATATAAGCCATCACCTGTTCGGCAACCGCGCCTTCAACAAAGCCTTTGGTTCTTGTCAGTCCGATGCCTTCTTTGCGAAGTGCATCGAGATTAATCGCGTCGTAACCGATGCCGTTGCGGGAAATAAGCTTGAGGTTACTTAAACGTGCGAGAAGCTCGGGACGATAGGTTTCTGTTCCGGCAATGATCGCATTAGCGTCTTCTACCACGGGATACAGAACGTCGTCAGGTGCACCGGCGCCGATACCCAGCCTGTTGCGCAGCACAACTTCAAAACCTTCAGACTCTAAATAGTGCTTCGCTTCTTCGCAAAAATCTTTTGTTGTAACGACGACTTTCATTTAAGCTTCGAATTAATAATTAGAACGTTTCTTCAGGACGGCAGATTCGATCGATTTTCTTCTTTATCTTGCGCAGTTTCTTGGGCATTGAAGCCGACGGCAGCTCTTCAACCGCTTCGATACTTCCTAGACGGACAGCCTGTCGGTAGACCCAGTTTTCATACTGAAGGCGCTTTAATGTTTGCTTCTGCCGCTTAAGTTCCTCTTTGAACTTGACTTCTAGGTCGCTCAGGATATCAGCACGATCTTCCAGCGTCCTTTCTCCGGCGTGAAGGAGTTCAATAAAGTGAGATATCTCTTTAATAGACATCCCGCTTTGTTTAAGGCAGTCGATCAGAAGCAAGACTTCGCAGTCTTTTGCTTCAAATTCGCGTGCACCCGAAGCCTTTCTTTTCACGCCGGGGATGAGCCCTTCCTTTTCGTAATAGCGAAGTGCAGAGGGCGCAATATTGAATTTCTTAGCAAGTTCTCCGATGGTGTAGCTCATGATTTTATTTTTCCTAAAGTGCACTTCTTATCCCTGCATTCTACCGACCTTATGGGTTTGAACGGAACTTTACCTTCCTCTCTTGACGCTTTTTTTTGCCTCTAATTAAAAAAATAAATTTCGCTATTCCAATATTGAATAACGTAAAATTTTTATGTATACTTATTCCTGTTCTGAACGAACCGATTGCGCCACCACCGCGATATTGTACAAGCAATCTTGGTTATTCAGATTCTGGAAACCGAAACCCTCTGTTTGGGGTTGGAGTAATTGGGGTGCTCCACAAAACCTTACAGATGTTCGAAAGAAGCTTTTTGGGGAAAGCTGGCAACGGTTTTCCGAGCATGATGTTCTCCTGCTCAATGCATCAAAACACCGGCCTGTGTCCTGGCCGGTGTTTTTGTTTGTGCGTCCTGCTTCTTTTTTGAATTGATGAGTCTATCCGGCGCCTCTAGGCGATACACTAAAAAGACATCAACAAAACAACCGGAGAGGAAGATGTTGAGAAGAACATTGTTAGCAGTGTCTGCCGCGTTCTCTGCAGGAGCAGCCTTTGCAGCCGATAAAGTCGGCATTCGTCCCGAAACCGTTCCGAGTTCAGCTGAGTATCCGCGTCTTCGAGCCGGAACCCAGCTCGATCATTTATACGAGTCTATGCTTGCAAACGGATTTGGTATTAAGAATCCCAAAGCATCTTCCGATCTTCCCACCGTTGTCATCGTTTCTGATACGCAATGTCCTTGGTGCTCACGTCTTTGGAATGCAACGATGCCGCTCACCGACAAGGTTAACTTTGTTTGGTATCTGGTCCCCGTTCTAAGAGATCTCAGCATTTCTCAAGCGGCCATGATTCTCTCCTCATCTAACCCTTGGGAAAAATACGGAGAACACGAACTCCACTTCAAAGACGCCGGGTTCAGAGGGTTAAATCCGGAAGGTATTCCTGTCGATCAAAAATATAGAGATGAAGTTTGGACCAATGCAAAAATCGCCCGCTGGTCCGGAGTGACATCTGTTCCGCTCGGTGTCTACAAAAATAAGGCGGGGAAATATATTCCTATTTTCTCGGGCTCTTCTACAGAACAAATAGAAGAAGTCGTTTTTGGAAAACCTAAATAAGCGATAGATTTAGGGTTATCCTTAAATCTCAATATGAGGGAGGATGGATTGAATAGTTGTAACAGACTCCCCTCCAACTTATTGATAAAACAGTATTAAAATTAACCCACCAATTCGGTATTTTGGATTAAGGGATGACCCTATCAAAAAAATGCAACTTATCGTAAAATCTCTCCTTGTTTGACAATTACTTGACTCATTCAGGAGAATCGAATGCAAAAAATTCTTTTGGCCTCTTTAGTCTCCGCTGCTTTTGCAATGCCTGCAGTTGCAGCTGAACAAGCCGACGTCGTCATTATCGGCTCCGGCGGTGCAGGCCTCTCTGCTGCTGTTACAGCCCATGACCTCGGCAAAAAAGTTATCGTTCTTGAAAAAATGGCTATGGTCGGCGGCAACACAAACCGTGCAGCCGGCGGTCTGAACGCAGCTGAAACAAAGCCTCAGGCTAAACTCGGAATCAAAGATTCCATCGAGTCTCACTTCAACGACACCATCAAGGGCGGTCACTATCTCAACAACCCCGACCTTGACCACAAACTCACTGACAACGCCAAGTACTCTGTCGACTTCATTAACGACCTCGGCGGCGACCTGAACGACGTCGGCATGATGGCCGGTGCTTCTCAGAAACGCGCCCACCGTCCGACAGGCGGCGGTTTCGTCGGTGCTGAAGTTGTTAGAACACTCTACAAAGCTTCCAAAGACCGCAACATCGACATCCGTACGATGGCTGACGCCCAGAAGCTGATCGTCAAAGACGGTAAAGTTGTCGGCGTTCAATTCAAACAGGGCAAGAAACCTGCTCAGATCGTCCACGCTAAGGCTGTTGTTATCGCTTCCGGCGGCTTCTCTGCCAACCAGGCTATGGTCGCTAAGATCGATCCGAAACTGAAAGGGTTCGCTACAACTAACCAGCCCGGCGCAACCGGTGACGGTATCATCATGGGCGAAAAGATCGGTGCTGCTACTGTTGACATGAAACAGATTCAGACTCACCCGACAGTTGTTCCCGGCAACGGCGAAATGATCACTGAAGCTGTTCGCGGCAACGGTGCCATCCTCGTTAACAAGGAAGGCAAACGCTTCATCAACGAACTCCAGACTCGTGACGTCGTTTCTGCAGCCGAACTGAAGCAGACTGACAAAGTCGGTTACCTCTTCTTCGATAACAGCGTTCGTAAGAGCCTGAAGGCTATCGAAACATACATCAAGAAGGGTCTCGTTACTGAAGGCAAGACACCTGAAGAACTCGCTCAGAAACTCGGCATCAACGCTGACAACCTGAAAGCCACTTTGGCTGACTACGCCAAGTTCCAGGCTGACAAGAAAGACGCTCAGTTCGGCCGTGCCGATATGCCGCGTCCTCTGACCGAAGCTCCTTACTACGCAGTTATGGTTACTCCGGCCGTCCACCACACAATGGGCGGTCTGAGAATCAACACTGAAGCTCAGGTTCTGAACCACAAGGGCAACGTTATCCCAGGTCTCTTCGCTGCCGGTGAAGTTACCGGCGGTGTCCACGGCGGCAACCGTCTCGGCGGCAACGCTATGGCTGACATCGTGACATTCGGTCGTATCGCCGGCCGCAATGCTGCTGAGAACCCCACAGGAGTTATCATCCCGCGTGCTACACCTCCGCAGACAGCTGAAAAGCTCGCTCAGGAAGCTAAGTAATTCTGAGTAGTTACTAAAACTGCAGCGCCCGTCAGAAATGGCGGGCGTTTTGTTTGCGTCAGTCTCTCGACCTGTGGGGAATCAAAAGTTTTGACTCCGTCTTATTCTTTGTTCTCTGTAGTCGGCTCTAATACCTTTCTACCGATTACATTCATATCTTTATCGAACTCGTAGAGAATCGGTTTGGTATTTTTGATTTCCAACTTCTGAAGTGCTTTCGGATCTAACTTCGGTTCAATCCAAGCGGATAAGGCTCTGAGGTTAGTGCTGTGTCCGACGACTAAAACTGTCTTACCGGATTTAATTGCCGGACGAAGCTGATCCGTCCAATAGGGACCGACTCGTGCAATAACATCTTTGAGGCTTTCAGAAGCGGGAATCACACGAGGATCCAAATCTGCATAACTGGATTTTTCTCACTATTTCCGCTGGCTTTTCGCAAATTTCCGTGAACGTTTCTTAAGTTCTTAGATTTTGGCTTCAGGTTTCTTTCTTTTTGACTTTGTCTCCCCGGCCTAAATCAACCGAGGCCGGAGGCCGAGGGGGATTTAGGCCGGGGAGACATTTTTTTTTACTTCATAACCTTTTCACGTTTTTCACGCATTGAAGGCCCTTTAAGTTCTAATCGATGACTGCCGTTTGCAATGCGATCCATCATGGCATCCCTCTGATCTCCTCTTCCTCCGATATACTCGTACCATTGATCAAACGGGTACTGACTGGAGATGATTAGACCTCGTTTATTCCAGCGTCGGTCAAACAGCTCTAACATTGCCTCTCTTACCTCATCTTTCGCCTTTAAAAGATTGAAGTCGTCAAGCCCGATAAGGTCATAGCGGTCCAGCTGATCTGCTAATCGGCTGAACCGCTTCTCGTCGACGGCAATTGCTATGTCCTCCATTAAATCCCGAGTTTTTACATAACGGCACCTGTATTGACGTTCCGCTGCGGCCTTAATAAGACTTTTCATAATCCAAGTTTTGCCGGTTCCCGACTTGCCTGTGATTAATATCCATGAAGGTTCCTCTGCAGCGAGCCATTCGCATCTGGCCAGCTCCCGCACGTAGGTTTCGTCCATACCTCTGTCCGGAGTAAAGATAGTGTTGTCGAGACCAACCATGCTGTCGCAGATTCCACTTTCTTTAATGCGCCGCTGGATTCTTTTTTGCGTTCTGCTGGCCAGTTCTGCTCTAAGTATCAAGGCAACACGATCTCCGAAGTCCAATTTCATTGCACCGGGATCTCCAAGCTGCTGTTCGTATGCCTTAAATGCTGCCGGGAGTTTCAAATCACTAAATACTTTTGCGACCTCTGCCGCATCAATTTTCATTGTCATCACTACTCCTAATTTTTCATCAGTGATTGAAGCGGTCCTTGTAATACTCAGCTCCTCGAACTGAACGGCAATCGATAACATCTAAAGTTGTCCCATGTTTGAGGCGTTTCTTTTTATATCTAACCCCTTCGGTTTGTTCTACTTTCTGCAGCGCGTCGCGGAACCCTCTGAAGCTGATTATTGCTTTCTTTAAGAGTTCCCCGTAAACCTTATCCATGAAGTCTTTCTCGTATTTTTTGCTCATCGATAAGAACCCTTTTAGGTGTCTAACAGCCATGCTGTTGTTTGGTTTAGCGAGCCGTTTTGCAACTTCCCATGCCTTATCTCCTAACTGAACTCTAATTCGATCCAGCAACTCCTCTTTGTTTTCAACGAGGTACTTTAAGTCTTGGGGTATTAAATCCTTCCTTTGCGGCTCCGGCCCCTCGCTTGGATTTCGGATCTTTGTCGTTGTAAGGATTTCTCCGTCGGAAGGATCAATGAAGGAGATCTCTTTTGTATGGGTGTCTACCTTTACCAGCAGCTCTTTTCCAACATATCCCCACGGAACGTTGTATCGAACGTTCCCTAATCGGATCTGGTTGTTGGGGCGTACCTTTCTGCTCATTACCTTACTGTGCGCTGAGTACTCAATCAGCGGAAGCGGTCGAAGCAGGTTTCTTTCTTCTGCCTTGTATCGACTGAACCGACTGCTTCCAGGCCGCTCAGTCAGCTCTGCGTTATTAAGCTGGGCGAGCAATGGCTCGATCGCGCTGTTTATTTCTTCAATGCTGAAGAAGCTCCGCTTGTTAAGATGATTCAGAATTCTGTCTTGGAATTGCTTAACAGCGTTTTCGACCAGGGCTTTATGCCGGCTTTTACCTGCTTCAACTGCGTATCCGAGGGTGTTGTAGTAATCGCAGAAGTTACTAAATTCCGTCGCAAGGTCGGGATCATACTTATCTGCGTTTTTTACCAGAGGAGTAGAGTTATCAAGCCAGGTTTCATCCGTTACTCCATCAAAGTAATGGAACATCTTCGTAATTCCTGCCAACCAATCTTCTCTGGTTTGACCGTTTGTGGCAGTGCAGAAGATCAATCCGCTGTAGCAAAGTACTCCGACGAAGATCTGTGCTGTTTGTACCGATCCGTCGTTCTTGTTTTTCCAGCACACTCCATCCCCGCTGTAATCGATCATGCACATGTGGCCCGGAGTAAAACTGTTCAGTAAACAGACATCTTGAAGTTCCTTGGAGGCTAGCTGTTTAGTTCGTTTTAACTCTCGGTAGAAAGTCGCTTTGCTAATAGGCTCGCAACCTTCCGGAACAGAGGCCAGATATTGCGAGTAGACGTTCTGGACCGTCATTTTCGGAGCCGAGGCCTTTACAAGAAGATCCTCGTAATCGGGCAAGAAGACGTTTTGACGAAACCAGCTGCGCGGCCGGAGTATTTCTTCGATGTCTTGCTCGGATAATGTCCGTAAATTTTCTGCAGTGAGATTGTTTTGCTTGGCTTTCTTGAGCCACTCATTGATCGTGGACGTGGGTGCAAGAAGCTTCTTCGAGATGGCAGAAGTCGTAACTCCTGCCTCCTTGAGGCGTATTGCCTCAATGACTGTTTCAGTTTTGTATTTCATAAAATTTCCTTTAAAAACTGTCAGTTGACAGCAAATAAAGGATAGTTCGCCCACGGAACTTTAAGAAGAAACAACGGAAGTCTTAGAAACGGAGCCATTCTCAAACTTTTAACTTTGAGAAGAGTTAACGGCATTTTGAAATAAAACGGCGACGTTTTGAGATTTAACGACGGTCGTAAGATAAAGATTGACGTAACTCATAGAAAAAACAACAAAAATCTGAAATTCGTCAGCGGAAATTCTAGAGTCAGTCAAAGATACGAGGCCAAATGAAAAATCGTAGAAAAGCTGTCCAACCTTTTGAGATCAAAAAGCGGAAGATTGATATTTTCAGAAATTATGAAGCCAACGGTTTTGAGAAAAACCAACGGAAATTTGAGAATTTTTCTACATTAATTTCAAAAAAATCCAGCATAACGAGGATCTTTGACCGGTGAGCGAGCGTCTGTCACGGCTAAGGGAGGCGGCGGAACATCAAAGCTTCTTCTCCAGATTTTCACCTGATCATCACCGACCTCTTTTGCAACATCTTCACGTTTCTTGCCTTCGAGATCGCCGTAACAGCGCTCATTCAGGCGCCAATATTTTTGAAGCGGAACCCATTGAGCAGACATGCCTTTTTGAGCCAGCTGAGCAGTTTCAATCGCACGATTCAGCTTGGAGGTGTGAACTTCATCGAAATTGACGCCGGCTCCTTTCATAATCTCGCCTGCCTTAACGGCCCCGGCTCGACCCTTATCCGTCAGGTCGATGTCCGACCATCCGGTGAAGCGTTTTTCAAGATTCCACTGGCTCTCTCCGTGCCTGAGGAGTACCAGTTTATAAGTAGCTTCTTCCGCCTGCGCAGCAGGAACAGAGATCAAAAAAGCGGAAGAAAGAAGTGAGGCGGTAACTGCGGTCAAGAAAAGTCTTTTCATTGTTTGCCCTTGGGTTGATTGAGTTATGAGAATATTCTAGTTACTTCAACCGACGGACTCGATTGGCAACTTCCCGCTGGTAGGAGGCTCCTCCCATCTAATCTTGACTTGAACCGGCTCCGTGTAAGGCTTTATGAGTTGATCGACGGTCCTTTTTTCCCCGGACGGCAGTTCAATGGGTGCGTGAATCGCCTTATCCAAACGCCACGGTATCGCAAAGAAGGGATGTTCGACAAAGCCGGGAGCCATATTGATTACAGCTTCCGATAAATTGGCAGTAATCCCGGGGTTCCCGATCAACGTGTCTGCCATGGTGTTTTCTCGGATTGGCGTATTAGCCAAAACTTCGGAATCCAAGACCTTTCTGCCCATGGCTCCGCGCACGGAGGGAAAAGAGAACCAAGAATTGACGCGATGATAGTCCCGACCGACTGGTGCACAGATAATATACGGGAGATCGGCAATGGCACCCAGCGCTACCAGCCAGTCTTTCAGCCTGATGTTGTCTTGTCGTCTAATGCGTCCGTCGAAAACAAAAAAGGGCCTCCCCACCGTCCTTAAGGTCGATAGAGATGTAGCCGAAGCAAAGTGTATTGACCTTGAGCCTGATATCTCTGGTTAAATCATGATTAACGTTGTCCTGACTCGCATTCGGAAAATAATGCAAAACCGTCGGACAATGCTCCGCTACTTTAAATCTACAAAAAATCTATAAAACAGATCTTTAATTAAATTCCTGCTTCAACCCTGCTGGTTGCCAGACCATTTATTGCTAAATCGTCTAACAGAGCCGTCAGATCCACAGGCTTGATTTTAATGACATGGAACCCCTTTGCTCCCAACGAGATTGAGGGAGCAAAATGAAAGTGACAAAGTTCTCATTAAAGGTGATTCCATGTCAGTTAGAAGGATACTCGCAAAAACGATCAATACAGATCTCGAATACGAAGCCATCGGTATAGATTTAGCTAAGAATTGCGTCAGTGTTGCTCTGTTAACAACAGATGGTGAAGTGGTCTGTATCGACCGCCTAGACTATTCTGAACTCGAGAAAAGTGCTCAGGTGCTATGCCCCACAACATTCGCCATGGAGCCGTGCACTGAAATGAATTATTTAGTTCAAAAGTTAGAGGCTTGGGGACATCGCTGCCTAGTTATCGGCGGCAAGAATGTGCAGAACTACGTTGAAAATCATTATTCAGGCCAAAAAACTGATTTAAATGATGCTCAAGCTCTGGCTTTTCTAGCCCAGGATACACAACTGAGGACAATCAAAGCCAAAGATATGGAGCAACGAAAGTACGCCAGCTTAACAACGCTGCGGGAACAATATATCAAGCAATACAGACAGACTATTGTGTCTTTAAAAGGGATTTGTCAGGCGTGGGGATTGAATATATCGAAAGGAATCAGCGGGAAAGCTCGATTGAAAGATCTGATTGAAAATCATGCAGCTTTTCCGGAGGAACTGAAGGAAAGTCTCGTTGACATGGTCACACACGCTCAAACAGCTCAAAAGGCCTTGAATAAAATCACCAAAACTCTGGAGGAGTTAGCAAAGAACGATAAACTCTGCCAACTAATACGGACGATTCCGGGGCTGGGGCTAATCTGCAGTTGCAGACTTCGTGCAACGATCGGAGACATCAAGAGATTTAAAAATCCTAAAGATTTTCCTGCCTATTATGGTTTGGTGCCAAGAAGTATTGCTACAGGGCACAACGAAAAGAAAGGAAGAATCACCCATCGTGGAGACAAAACAATGAGGTCTTTAATGGTGCAAGGGGCCGGAAGCGTGATTAACATGGCCACTAGAGGAAAATTGAAATCCAAACAGTTGACGAAGTGGATTTTGAAGAAGCAAAAAGAAAAAATGCCGTGGGGGAAACTTGTATGCGCTGTTGCCGCAAAGCTTTTACGGATTGTTAGAGCTGTTCTTATCAGCAGTAAACCATATAACCCTAAAATAGCAGGGGTCGCGAAATGTTCATTGCCCAAAGGGACCTAAAGATTTAACTTTTACAGTCCGAGCACAATCGTCTACAACTAAGCATGAGAAAGCCGAAAGGCCCGCTCCACAGCCCGGGACCTCTTATTAGCGTTACAGCTACTAAGTTTTATGGGGCACAAGCGGACTGATCTTGAAGTTCATGGTAGGCAAATAGAATCAAATGGGATTCTTGAAACAGCCTGGAGAGATTGGTAGATTGGCCTCTTCTGTATGCAGCAACAGACGCATTTAACCTTGGACAAGATATCTAGACAATCAAAAAACTATGAAATAAGGTCTTGCTTCGCAAGACAGAAGATAAACTCGACCTAAATTGCTTGACAATTGTCGGGGTTCCAGAGATAAGAGTTCGGGGCTAGCTGACCCTACTCTGTTGATGTATACCCCAGCCAAGTTCTTTGCGGCCTGTACGTCTCTATCCTCGGTAAAACCGCACTTGGGACAGACGAAAATCCTGTCGCCGAGTTTAAGGTCTTTGTTTACCGCTCCGCATCTTCTGCAGGTCTTCGAGCTCGCATAGAACGGATCTGCTTCGAACACCGTTCTTTCTCTTTGGGCTGCCTTTCTTTTTATCATTGCCTTTAGAGCGTAAGGGCTGTTGTCAGACACCGCCCTTGCTAACCGATGATTTGCCATCATTCCTTTGACGTTCAGTGTTTCTAAACAAATCACTCTGAAATGGCGGACGAGCACGCTTGATATTTTTTCATTCTCATCGCGCCTTTGAGCCTTGATCCTTCGGTACAGCTTTCCCACTTTCCTTGACTGTTTGATGTAGCTCTTGGACACTGGCGTTTTCTCACCTTTGGTTCTCGGGTACTGTTTCTTCGCCAACTTCCTTTGCTGCCTTGCAAGTTTCCTTTGTCTTCTCTTTAGATGCTTACTTCCTTTGATTTTGATTCCGTTAGACAGCGTCAAGAGATCCTTAACTCCCCAGTCGCAGCCGCATAAGGCTTCTTGCACGTTCTCCCTATGGGTTGCCTCATAGATTATTTCAGGCGTCTCTATGCTGAATGAAGCAAAGAATTTGTCTCCGTCCTGGGATATCGTCACGCTGTTAATCTTTCCGGGGAAACGAATTTCTTCTCTTAGCATTACCCAACCGAACTTAGGAATGTGCAAGTAGGGTTTATTGTCAGAAGCTCCGAAGCGTTTATCTTTAATTTCGGAGCCTTTCTTCACGACGGCCATGTCTCCGCCGATATAAAACGATCCCGAGCTGTATCTCTTCTTTTTAAAGACCGGAAAGCCTTTCCGTTTAGAAGGTGATTTGTCGCTTTTGAGGTCATCAAAAAACTGAGACAGGGCTCGCTTCAAAAAGATAAACGGCTGCTGAGAGGCGTACTTCGTCACTTCCATGACAAAAGGATATCGCTTTCTTTTAATATGGTTGAACTCTTTCTTCAGCTCGAGAATGTCGATTTTCTCTTTTCGCTCTCTTTTGTCTTTTACCCGCTCTAAGGCCCAGTTCCACGCAAATCGAGAAACGCCAAAAGCTTTACGACAATAAGACTTCAACTTATTGTTCGCTTTTAGTTCGATCTTGTGGGACAAGGTTACTGCCATGTTTCAAGCCTTAGAGCTGATCCTTTGCGGTCTCGGTTATTTTTTTAGAAGCTCTCGGTTCTTCTTACTTCGGCTTCCGTATTACTTGCAGAAAAAACGGTGATAATTTCAAGAACATCTTTAGCAGGTTCTTCTTCAAATCCTACCGTTCCATCTCCCTTATTGAGGATAATAACCTCAACCCCCTTAGATTCACAGATAGAGAAAACGATCTCTGCTTCGAATCTCAGCATCCATATCGTTCACCGCTACTATCTTTTAAACACTACTAAAAAAATATTAAGGAAATTTCTAGAGGGCGGAAAAGACACCCCAAAGGCAGTCTCCTCGGGGCATGAGAAGCCTTGGTTCAAATCATTCCAGGCGTTCTCAATGGTGTTTATAGTGCTCAAAAAATAAGTATCTTCTTGGAGAGTGTAATGAGCGAAAACTTCACAAAGCTTGTCGAGTCATTTTACGGATCGACGATAGGAAACGTTCGAAGCCCGGTTTGGATGTGCGGTTTGGAATGGGGTGGAGGTTACGACTCGAAAGTTCCAATTCTAGAAAGCGAGTTGGAACCTTATGGTCTTGAGGATATTCAAACAACTTCTTTGCAAGACTTCCAGGCTAACTTTTGGGCCGCTAAAAGTCCATTCTGCCAAAACACAATGAAGATTCTGTGCGAGTTGTACAACTGCACAGAACCTAAGACGGAAGCCTCTTACGACCAGGATTGGGAAACTTGGGAAGAGCTGGGGATCGTAGGCGTTAATGGTCTGGCTTTAATCCTGAATGCGTTTCCTATTTCGTTTGAAAATCGGAGAGTGTCAGGAAAGAAGTGGAATGAATACAAAGTTCGCGCAACTAAAGACGAGCGCAATCCTATCCCGCTTAGCGAATGGACAGGGCTCAAAAATTTTGATGAATACATAAAATTTGTTGAAAAGCACCGCTCGAAAATTTATTCGAAAGAACGCAAACTTCGTAAACCAAAATTGATCATTTGCTTTGGAAAACAATCTTTGGATACCTTCCTTGATTTATGGGGCGTTGAAGACACGAACCTTGCCTTAGCGTTTAATTTTGACGATCCCTTTAATCCGGATTTTGAGTCCAAGACCTATCCCAATTGCTTAGCGTACTGGACGGACGAGACCTTGGTTGCAGTCGTTCCTTTTCCCGGAGGTCAGAGCGGGATAAATAGTAAGCCGAGAATAACGAACGTAAGCACGTGGCTATACAACGCTGTCGCTAAAAGATATGGCCCAAATTGGCTCGACATTCCAAATGTTGTGGTTTCCGAAAAAAAGGATGAAACTTCTATCCAATCTGAAGTTCTTTCGGAGACGAGGCTATTTCAGGATTTAGTTAATCAGCAATTAGCATGCTTAGAGAGATTGAAAGAGTCCGCGGCCAAATTGCCAGATTCTTGGTATTCCACAGAAGACGGACAGAAGCAATTAGAGTCTTTAAAAGAAACTCTGCTACGCGATTATTTTCATGAATTTGATGCACTGAGGAAAGACCTTAAAGATCAACAAGATCAGAAGAGAAAAGAAACTCTTGAAAAGCTTCGCTAATCAACGGCCTTAGTGGGAAGTTTCTGTTAACGACGGTTTTACTAGTGTTTTACTAGTAAAACTTATAAATATGAGAAATTCCCCGTTTAATCAACACCCAAAAATCTTGAGGATGAGAGCCCTCTCAACTCATTGACTATATTTAAGTCCGACTGGTAAATTTGTTTTGACTGTGCAGTCAGTGCCTCGCGTAGTGAGTAGCCCGTCTTCGTGCGGGAAGGAAGCTCGAGAGCTAAGGTTGGAAGGCGCGCCGATAATTCCGGATGCTGGGGGTTCATACTCAGCATCCGGGGCCTACTCTTATTCTGAAGACTCAATCTTCGTTATAGTGACGTTTCTTAGTGGCGACATTCCAAAGAATAATCTTTCGTATCACAGTAGGAGGAAGCGACGAATGTTTTATCCTGTTTCTAAAAAAAATCCTGGGCTGTTTACAGTGACGGATCTTGGCCTAAGCTGCGAAGCTGAATCTTTAGATAAAGCACTCGATATTTTGGCGGAGAAAGCCGATGACTTCGTGGAAGAAACTTTCCGCAAGCAAGGTAAGCCCGTTCCTATGCCATCCTTACCTAAAGAAAATGATGGAATTTTGGTCGTTCCCTTGAAGCTTGAGGCACGTATACGCCTCTGGAATCTACTTAGAGAAAAGCATATGAGCACGTCTGAGTTTGCGCGTGTTATGGGAATTTCTCGGCAGCAAGCCCAATTCCTCGTAGATGGGAGCCGACCAGTCAGCTTTGATATGTATTACCAGGCATTTAAGGCGCTTGGATACTACTTAAGTTTAGAACTCAACCCTTATAAATAAAGATGTTTCCCTGCCAGGTTCTGACTCAATCATCAGACCGTTTTACTAGTAAAAATCAACAATTGCGAGAGATTTCCTTTCGTCCTGTTCGCGGGAGAGATACTGTCACTCTCTGAACTTCCGGATACGCGGTCGGAGAAATCTTTTCCTTCGATCAAAAGAAAATCGAACTTAGATAAGGTCACACACAATTTCAGAGGGGAATTTCCTTTGACTTTTTGATGGGTCGGTCTCTATACATATCTCATCTCAACAAAAATTAATGACGTATTGACGATTACCTCGTCCATCAGTTAGATTGACCTTGACTCTAGAGTCAGTCCTTGGACTGTGCGTAGTGATCCCTCCATCTTTTGATGGACCAGACGATCGAGAGCTAAATATTGAAAGGCGCGCATTTGTATCCGTACTTGGGCCTTCAACCTCAGGTGCGGGATTCCGAGGGCGGAGAACGGGGAACGTCTTTGACGCGCCCCGTTTCTCTTTAAAACAGGCTTAGATAAGACTTCTTAGCGTCTATATCATCTATTTTTACTAGTAAAACACTAGTAAAAATATCATTCTTTTTTAACCGTCATCGTTTTCCAACCTTTTGTATACTGGCGGAATCAGATTTATTTCTTTCCATTTGTCTGATCCATAAAGCGGCTGAGGAGTGCGAATCCTTAGCCGTTTGTTACCTCGGCGATTGAGGGAGCTTCAAAACAAGCTCCGCCATTTCTTCTCGCAAACAATCACAATCTTCTGAACAGATACCGTCACACATCAGTGCCCACCTATCCAAAAAATTAAGGTGCACAAAAAGTGGTTTTTAACTGCTAATTTAACTAGTGTTTTACTAGTAAAAAATCAGTCTTGCTGCTCAAAATTGAAAAACTAAGACGAAGTCTCCAGATAAGGCCACGCACCAGGTCCGCTTTTTAGTTAGCTAACTATTTTTTTTACTAGTGTTTTACTAGTAAAAAAAACAAGCATGAGGAATTCTCCGTTAAATTTCCATTTTTTCTGGTCGTCTCAAACTAAATCTCAAGAAATGCTGTCAGATGGTATTTTTCCATATTAAAAATGCCCCTAACTAATAGATAAGGAGACGCACTAGTTCCGTCCGTTGCTTGCTAAGTTTTTACTAGCGTTTTACTAGTAAAAATCTACATATTTTCTTCAAAAGAAAAAGAACCAAAAAGAAAATAACGTAGTTAATTCGCAGTTAAAACAAACGAATAACAAAACAAGAAACAACGACTGTCTTGAAATCAGAACAACTCAAAAACGCTCACGTTCAACACAGAGTTTTCTCCGCTATCGCTGGAAAACTCTGTGCAGAACGCTCGCCGAGTTGTTTCCGATTTCAAGCAACACAAAAACCTTTTAGCTTCGGCAAAGAAAGGAAAGGCCGAAACGACTTCAACACAAGAGTTTTCTCCGCTTACGCAGGAAAACTCTGTGCAGAAGTCTGCGGTCCTGATGAAATCAGAACAACTCAAAACACTCACGTTCAACACAAGAGTTTTCTCCGCTTACGCAGGAAAACTCTGTGCAGAACGTTCGCTGAGTTGTTTCCGATTTCATCAACCATCCACACATCTTTTTTAGAAAAAAAGACTCCGGCTACGCCACTAGTTAAGGCCACGCACCAGGTCAGAGGGTAATTTCCTTCGAATATCTGCGAACTACGCGCTCATTAAGTTTCAGCTGTTCTGCAATTGCGCGAACGGTCAAGCCCTCTTTTTTCAACCTCGCAATCGCTTCCAGATTGAAACGCTTTTGTTCCTGCCGGCTCTTCTCGTACTCTTTTCTCGACACGGCTCCGGAAGCACGTCTTCTTTGTTTTTGGGCTTCCGCATTTTTCTTTCTGCGAGTTGCAGTATCAATGATGGTTTTGTTATTGCGAATCTCTTCTTCCGTAATACCGAGTTTTTCGATGATCGTTTCATTTTTCGGCGTGTAGATCGCCGGATATTCACGACCGTTAAACATGACCGTTTCGCCGTTCGTGTAGGCTTTGATTTTCGCGTACAGCGTAGAAAACTCGCTGTTCGAATACCGAAATCCCGGATCAATCATGAATGCAATCTTTCTGACCTCGTGATAGAAGTTCATCGGTGTCAGCTGGTGAGAGAGTGCAAGAAATGAGGCAGTGTAGAGAAGCCAGTTCATCCGGTTGCCGGCAGCAATGCCGCCTCGCATTTGAATGATGTTCAGCAGGTCATCGGCTCGAGCGAAATTGAGTGTATTGAGGTTGAATGCCTCCAAACCCTTCAAAACGGATTTTTGAGCGCGTTTTGAAAATCCCTCAAGGATCGTATCACTCGAGATGAGTTCGTCTCTCCTGAACTCAAATAGCGCGTTACAGAGGTCTTCAAAGTTATATCTGACCGGCCCATCTATGTCGGAATTCACAAAGACCGCTCTAACCAAACGTCCGGACCTTGTATTCGTCGTATGCAGAACACGCAGCACTCGAGCGGCGTCTAGTGCATTGGCATCGGCTCCGTAGGGCGCCAGTCGGCGGCAAATCTTCTGCTGCGCTAGGTTCCATCTGGGAAGCGCCGCACGCGGAATGTTGTAGGAAAGAAGCCACTTAATCTGAAGGCCTCGACCGCTAAAGACAATTAGGCTTGGAATTGGGATTCCGACCTCTTGGCAGATCCGAACGAAGTGGTTTGCAGCCTCTTCCGGAGTCTTGTTTTTTCCCCAATCGGTTTTGTAGTAGTCAAGGTCAAGGAACAGAGAACTAATGCCGGACAAACACACGATCCGGCGCGACGGCGCAAAAAAGGTTGACTGAGAAATCCAGGTATCCGCTTTAACGTCGAGATGATCGATGACCCAATCCATCTTCTCAACGGGAAAGCAAAACTGCTTTTTTTGAGCGGTGTCTGATCTGGCGCTCAGAAGCGCGAAATAAGCGTCCTTCTTGCAGTTTTGCTGCAGGAAGGAAATCTCTTCTTTCGGGAAGAGCAAGTCGGTTTCGACTTTCCGCGACCCAACGGCCGAACTAAATTCGGTATAATACATTCTTGACTCTGTTGGTCAGGTTTCCAATCTGACCAGTTCCAGTTGGAAAGCCAAGCTTTCCAAGCATGCGCAAGGGTTGCCGCCCTTTCGCGTTAAAAATTCAAAAAGGACCGGAAAGTTCCAAGTTTCCGGTCCTTTTTCCTTATCGGCGATTCTACTTTAATTTGCGTGAATTTCTTACAATTTCCTCAAAACAACAGCTATTTACAAAATAACCCCTATTGTTTCAAGGGGTCGTTTTTGTTACAAATTACTAGTAATTTACTAGTCTTTTACTAGTCTTTTACTAGTCTTTTACTAGTCTTTTACTAGTCTTTTACTAGTAATTTACTAGTAAATATCATCGTTTTCCCTAGGTACGGCACCTTTCTTGAGCTGCTGCTGAATCCACATGTTCAAAAGTGCAGCTCGAGTCATTCCCAGGTCGGCTGCAACTTCATTCACACGATCCAAATCGTCGGGATTCATCGTTAAGGTAATGACGACTTTTTTCCCTTTGAGTTTGTACTTGCGCTTGGCGCCGTCCGGGGCAGATTCGATGAAATCCTGAACTTCCTTTGAGTCGAAATCAACGGCTTTCTTCTCAGGCTTCGGCTTGAGCTGCTCTTCGAACTGTGATGCAACTTTGGGGAGTTTTGCGATAGACATGTCTTACTGCTCCTTCGCGTTGGCCTCTTCTTCGTCTCCGAATACAGCCTTCACAAGGTCCTTAACCTCCTTCACGGCTTTGGGGTCTTTAGTTTTCAGTTCATCCACGCCCAATCCGTATCCGGAAGAGGTTGCAAAAGCTTTTCTTCTTCCCAGCGGACAGTTCAAGAACTTCATGGTCGGGTAGTCCTGAAGCGCTTCTTCCGCTTCTTTGTTGTCGACACTATTCGGGTCAGCGCTGTTTAAGAGAGCGTATGCCGGGAACTCGCCGCGCATGCTCTGAACTTCTTCCAACAAAGTATGCATTTTCGGGAGAGCCCAGCTATCAAAACTGCGAGGCTGGAAGGGAATCAGCAAAAGATCGCACAGCATCATGGCAGCACGCATCGTTGTCGCGTCAAAGCCTCCCACGTCGATAATGACGGTATCGAACTGATCGCTTAATTTTCTGACGTTAAATTGAAGGGATTTTCCGTCCGAATACGTAGCAAACGGAACCTCTTTCTTGCCTTTTTGCTCAAGTCTTAAAGACAGAGCAAGGGCGCCTGTTTGCTGCCTGTCGCCGTCGACAAACCAAACCTTTTTTCCCTGTCGAGCGCGGGCAATCGCCAGCTGCAGTGCAACTGTTGTTTTTCCTGTGCCGCCTTTTGTATTGCAGACAGCGATGATTCGTGGTGCCGCCATAAATCCTCCGGATTTTTTACTAGTAAAACACTAGTAATTTGTTAGTGACTATAGTAGGTATAGCAAAAGTAATGGTCATTATTTTACTAGTAAATTACTAGTAAAATCGAGAAGGAAAATATTAGGGGGAACGATGGGCGATTCTTTCCAGTTTTACCTCGATCTTTTACTGATTTGGCTGCTTCTGATTGACGTTTGTGTGCTTGCTGCCAACGTGATCAATCGCTACACGAAAGAGCCGAGTCGCTATGGCGAACGGTCTTTCATGCGGTATTGCGTCGCAGCTTTAGTTGCGCTCTTCGTTGCTGTTGTTTTGTATTCGGGCCTTCATCCGGAGGTGCGTCGCCCAATTATCGGAATCGAGCAGTTTTTCTCACTGCTCGACAAATCTGTTCCGGTTTCTCACCTGACTATCACGCTCGCGGCGATCTGCTGCGCTTTGATCCCGTTTGTTCGCCTGGTTAAAAAATTGCAGCGCAGCCAGCTAAAAGAACGCGCAACCAGGGACTACCAAGCGAAGAAAATTAAAACGCTGGAAGCCAATGTTCGGATTCTGAAATCTCAGCTCAAGTCCAATAACCGAAAACTAAAAGCGTTGGAGTACTTAGCGGAAAAATATGGAATTTCAGTCCGCGAAATAGATGAGGAAACAAAAAAACAGAGAAACGAAAAAGGCGGATAACTCTCTAACGCTTAAAGCTCAAAATAGAACATTAATAAACTTTTCTCACTTATAAATGAAAAAAGTTTAGACTATTCTCATTTATAAGTGAAAAAAGCATGACTTTCATTCCAAGACGGATCTCTTCAAGCATTTTGAGAGTTCCAAAAAATAAAGCTGTCGAGCTGTTCGGAATGCGTCAGGTCGGGAAAACGACGCTTCTGGAACACCTTTTCAAAAACCATCGGACGGCCTGGTATACGGGAGACAGTCCGGATGACGTAAGAATTCTCACTTCGCTGCCGTCTGCAAACGAACTTCGGACTTTAATCGCAAACTATGAATTCATAGTGATTGATGAAGCTCAGAGAATTCCCTCTATCGGTTTGCTCATCAAGCGATTCGTGGACTTAAAGACGGATTGCCAGTTAATCGTTACCGGGTCGAGTTCTCTTGATCTTGCCGGAGGAACTTTTGAATCAGCTGCAGGCCGCTTCCGGGCGTACCAGCTATGGCCTTTTTCAGCTCAGGAATTAGCGGATAGTTCCTCTTGGATTGATGAAATACGAAGTCTCCCGGACAGACTCGTATACGGCTCTTTTCCTTTTGTTATTGACGATCCTGAACAGGCGAAAGAGGATCTTGCTTCCTACGCTATCTCCACAGCTTTCAAAGACATCTATTCTCTCTCCGGAATAAGAGATCATAAGTCTTTTGATAATTTGGTCTACCTCCTAGCCCATAACATCGGGAATCTGATTACCGTGTCTTCATTAGGAAGAGAGTGCGGTCTGAGCTCAACAGCCATCGAGAATTACTTAACGCTTTTAGAGCAGAGCTTCATCATAAAAATTCTTCCGTCTTACGCAAAGAATCTCGCCAACGAGTTAAAAAAATCCAAAAAAATCTATTTCTGCGACCTCGGACTTCGCAACGCAATTCTTCGTCGTTTCACCCCGTTCAGCGCGAGACCCCCGGAAGAGCAAGGCGCACTGTTCGAGAATTACTTCGTCATGGAACGCATAAAGAAGTGTTCTTACGACAGTCGGTTTACGCAGCATTATTTTTGGAGAACGAAAAACGCAAACGAGATCGACTTAATCGAAGTGACGGATGACAACATAGAAGCATTCGAAATCAAATTATCTCAACCGAAAGCGAGAGTTCCTCCGTCGTTTAGAGAGGCGTACCCGGATGCTCTCTTCCACACGGTGAACAGAGATAATTTCTATAAGTTCTTGGAATCGCCGTCCGAATAAAGGGATGAAAGCTTGGTCGGTCTCCGCTGAAACGTACAAGGTATCTTTTGAGGAATTGAGCAGAATCATGAGAATTAATGCTCAGTCAAAGAAAACCTATGGAACCAATAACGGCAAGGCTTTTAAGACTTATTACTAGTGTTTTACTAGTAAAGTATGAGTCGATAAATTACTAGTAAAACACTAGTAATTTTGAGAATCCAAAGAGAGCCTAGACACATGCTCTAAACACAATTTAGTATTGTTCTCAAAACGCTGCGAATATCTATGGGTTAAATATGGTTTCGTATCAGAACTACTCGGAAGAAGACACAAAATTAAAGCTCATCACTCCTGCGTTAAACGCAAGAGGATGGGGCGCCATGAATCTAACGATGGAGTACCCGTTAAAAGATGATCGGTATCAGGTCGTCCCGGGAACCAATAAGACCACTCGCATCCCTCAGAAAAAACAATACCGTGCCGACTACGTTCTGCTTCGCGCCGCTAATCAGCCATTGGCCGTATTAGAGGCAAAAGCCTATGAGTACCCGGACAGTCAGGGAATTGATCAGGCTAAGAAGTACGCCGAATTGCTTGATGTGCCGTTTGCCTACTCCTCTTCCGGACATGGCTTCGTTGAATTCAATCGTCTGACCGGTGAGCAAAAAGAAATACCTCTCCATAAATTTCCTACTCCTGATGAACTTTGGGAAATGTGGTGTGAGGCTAAAGGGATCTCGCGAGAGGCTCGCGAATCCTTGGATCATGCAAGTTACTACACTTCCTCCAGCGGAAAGGTCCCTCGCTACTACCAGCTGCTGGCAATTAACAAAACCATAAACGCCATTTTTAACGAGCATAAAAAACGCATCCTGCTCGTCATGGCGACCGGGACCGGGAAAACTTACACGGCCTTCCAGATCGTTTGGAGATTTCGGGAGGCTATGCGGGCGAAGAATCCCAACTCGTCCATCCGAGTTCTTTATTTAGCCGACCGCAACATTTTGGTAGATCAGACACTCAGAGATGACTTTGCTCCGTTCGGAGGAGCTGCTGCCAAGATAAGAAAAGGCAAGATTGATGACGCTGTCGAAATTTCTTTTGGTCTCTATCAGCAGCTAAAGGGGCCGAGACAGTGTCCTACCGGCTCTGCCGAAGCAGAGGTTTTAGATGAAAACTTTGAAGAAGATGTTTCGGAAGAAGGGACGGAGTGCTTTATAGACCACTACAAGAGTGTTCCACCGGACTACTTTGACTTAATCATCGTGGACGAATGTCATCGCGGAAGCGCTAGAGATGAAAGCAGCTGGAGAGAAATTTTGAACTACTACTCCAGCGCCGTTCAGATCGGCATGACAGCAACGCCAAACTACAAGGACGGCTCAAATAACATCGATTACTTTGGAGAGCCCGTTTATACGTACTCTTTAAAACAAGGAATTGAGGACGGCTATTTAGCTCCGTATCAAGTTATTCAGTTCCATTTAGATAAAGATGTCGACGGCTGGACTCCCGGCGAAGGAGAACTGGACGATAACGGGAAGGAGATCCCTCACCGCAAGTACACACTGCCGGACTTCGACCGGAACCTTATCCTCAAGGATCGTGTAAGAACAATTGCTCGGTTAGTGACTGACGAAATTAACAAGATCGGTGACAAGCCGAAAACGATTATCTTCTGTACCAATCAGAACCACGCACTGCGGATGAGGGATGAACTGCGGAAGATTAACCCGGAGTGGATGAAGGAAGACAGTTCTTACGTCGTCCGCATCACCGCTAACGACGATGAGGGCAAGTCAAAGCTCAACGACTTCATCAGCACGAACGAGCCGTACCCGGTAGTAGCAACAACCTCTAAGCTCCTTACGACCGGAGCTAATACGAAGTGCGTCAAGCTCATTGTCCTGGACACGCCTATCGGATCGATGAGCGAATTTAAGCAGATTATCGGCCGAGGTACTCGTCTGGTCGAAGATGCCGGGAAAACCATGTTCACGATTTTGGATTTCCGAGGTGCAACCGCTAAATTCAATGATCCTGGATTCGACGGAAAGCATCCGGTTATCTCAGGAGATTCTGGTGGGACCGGCGATAAGACAACTGATGATCGCAAAGGAGGTCAAGGCGGCGAAGACAAAACTGACACCGATTCTGGAGATAACGAGGGCACCGGGGAAGATACCGGAAAGTCGGATGAGACTGATACCACCGAGGATACAACTCAGCCCGGAGAGACCGGAGAAGAAGAAAAAACCGAGAAGATTATCTACGTCAAAGATGGTGTAAAAGTCGACCTGAAATCCAAAACCGTCATGTATCTCGATAAGGATGGCAAGATGGTGACCGCAAAATATCAAGACTTCTCTCGCAAGATGATCCTAGAAGCGCTGGGAGAGAAGGCGGATTTCATGGAATTGTGGAACGGAAACACTGAAAAAGAAAAGATCAAACAGCTCTTGGAGGAAAAAGGCATTCTCATAGAACACCTGCGGGAAGCCATGGCTAAGCCGGATTTAGATCTGTTTGATTTGATCTGCGGAGTCGCATACGGTTCAAAAGACTTGCTGACGCGGGAGATAAGAGCCAGTAAAGCGCGGTCTGCTAAATTTTTCGATAAATACTCAGGGACGGCCCGAGAGATCCTCGAGGAATTATTGAGCATTTATGCGCGTCAGGGGATCTTGGAAATCGACAGCATGAAAGTCGTCAGACATCCGGAAATGGCACGTTTCGGCAGTCCTACGAAGATCGTCAGTGTCTTCGGGTCCCGTGATAATTACAGAAAAGCGGTGCTGGGTCTAGAACACAGCCTCTACGCAGAATAAAAAAGGATAGTAATGAGCTTAGGAAACTTCATTAAAAGCGCGCGCAATATCATGCGCCAAGACCCGGGTATTAATGGCGACGCCCAGAGACTTGAGCAGTTAGTCTGGATGCTCTTTCTCAAAATTTACGACACGAAAGAATCCGATTGGGAACTTATTGAGGATAACTTTCAGTCCATTCTTCCCGAAGAACTTCGATGGAGAAATTGGGCAGACACTCAGAAAAAGGAAGGAATGCGCGGAGACGACTTAATGCGCTTCGTGAATGAAAGGCTCTTCCAGGGATTGAAAAACTTGGAAATTCCTTTGGGAACGCCGAGACGCCAGAGCATTATCAAAGATGTTTTCGCTGATCTGAACAACTACATGAAAGATGGGCAGCTTTTCTTTCAGCTCCTTCAGGTTGTCAATGAAACAGACTTTTCTGACCAGAAAGAGGTTCATACATTCGGTGCGATTTACGAAACGCTTCTCCGCGAGCTGCAAAGCGCCGGAAGTGCCGGAGAGTTCTATACGCCTCGCGCGCTGACGGATTTCATGGCGCAGCATGTTGATCTGAAACTCGGGGATACGGTAGCGGATTTTGCCTGTGGAACGGGAGGATTCCTGAATTCCGCCAGAAGATACTTATCTCAGCAGGTGAAAACCACCGAAGATCAGGAGACTCTGAGCAAATCATTTCAAGGTTTTGAAAAGAAGCCTCTTCCTTACCTGCTTTGTGTTACGAATCTTCTGCTCAACGGTGTTGAGGATGCCGACATCCAGCATAAAAACTCCCTCGCTAAGGACGTAGCCGCACTGACCCCGAAAGACCTCAGGGATGTCATCTTGATGAATCCTCCGTACGGCGGAAGCGAACTCGTGGATATCCAGAATAATTTTCCTGCAGATTTAGCGAGCTCTGAGACGGCCGATCTTTTCATGATCCTTATTATGAAGAGCCTGAAAGAAAACGGTAGAGCGGCTGTAATCCTTCCGGACGGATTTTTATTTGGTACAGGAAACAAAACTGAACTCAAGAAGGAGCTCCTGACTAAATTCAATCTGCACACCGTTATTCGACTTCCTGAGAGCATCTTTTCACCTTACACATCTATTGCAACTAATATCCTTTTCTTCGACAAAAACGGCGTGCCAACTGAACAAGAAGTTGAAGATTGGGTAACTGAAGAAGTAAAAGAAGCAGACGAAACGGGGAAGCCAGTCACAAAGAAAGTTAAAGTCAAAAAGACGGTGAAGAAAATGATGCGAACCAAGGAGACTTGGTTCTATCGCTTCGATAAACCTAACGGGAAAAATTTTTCCAAGACTAATCCCATAAAGTTAGACGATTTAAGGCCTGTGGCTGATTGGTGGAGTGATCGGCAGGAGATTGTGGACGGTGACTTTAAGAAGTCTGGAAAATTCACTCCGCCCGAACTTTCAAGACTTGACTACAATTTCGACCAATGCGGATATCCTCATAAAAAAGAAGAGGTTCTTCCACCACTTGAGTTAATCACTCAGTACAAAGAAGAACGTGCTCAGTTAGAAAAACGAATCGACTCAGTGTTGGATAACATTCTGACGCTTACAGGAGATCGCCATGAATGCTGACACGTTGCGTGACTCTGTCTTGCAAAAAGCCATGGAGGGAAAACTTGTTCCTCAACTCAAAGAAGAGGCCGAAGTTGTGCAGATCGGTGACGTTTCTGAAGAGGCGCCTTTTGAGATTCCTAAAAAGTGGAAGTGGGTAAATCTGGAACTCTTATGCCATTACATTCAAAGAGGTAAGTCTCCTATTTATTCCGATAAGAAACAAATTCCGGTTATCGCTCAAAAGTGCAACCAGTGGGACGGCTTTAGCATAGAAAAAGCGAAATTTATAGAGCCGAATTCCTTATCTAAGTACGCTCCAGAGCGACGTTTGCAAGACTTCGACATACTATGGAATTCAACTGGACTTGGTACCCTTGGCAGACTTGCTCTATACGAAACACGACTAAATCCTTACGGTGTCGCCGTCGCCGACAGTCACGTCACCGTTATTAGGACTAATAACCAGCTGTTAGATCCTCATTTTTTGTATTGGTTTCTCAGATCCCCCTCCGTACAACATTCAATCGAGCAATTAGCTGACGGATCAACCAAGCAAAAAGAGTTAGCAACAAAAACAATTAAAAGTTTTCCAATTCCAGTCCCGTCTATCGATGAACAAAAGCGCATCGTCAAAAAAATTGAAGAACTTCTTCCTTTGATTGAGGAGTACGGTCGAGATCAAGAGCAACTAGAGAAAATAAATAAAGATTTTCCCATTCAAATGGAAAAATCTCTGCTTCAAGAAGCTATTTCCGGAAGGCTCGTTCCTCAACTCGATGAAGAGCCTGAGCTCCAGCAAATAGGAGAGGCTCCTGAAGAGGCTCCTTTTAGAATCCCGACGAAGTGGAAGTGGGTCAAGTTAAGTTCAATTGCATCGTCAAATGTTGGATTGACTTATAAACCAACGGATCTGATTGATGATTTAAGCGGAACTCCCGTGCTTCGTTCAAACAACATACAAGATGGAAAACTAAATTTAAAGGATCTGAAGAGAGTCAAATATGCAAATCCGTCGCCAAAGAACTTTGTTCATCCTGGGGATCTATTAATGTGCGCAAGGAATGGAAGCAAGCGATTAGTAGGTAAATGCTGCCTTATTCCTGAGTTAAAAGAAAGGATGATGTTTGGTGCGTTTATGGCGGTTATTAGAAGCGACTTTGCTCCATATTTGCATATCTTTTTCTCCTCTGATGCTTTTAAGAAATATCTCGGTTCAGTTAGTACGACAACAATAAATCAAATTACTCAGAAAAACCTATTGAATACTTGGATACCTCTTCCTCCGCTCGAAGAGCAGAACCGCATCGTCGAAAAATTCGATAAGTTAATGCTCGAAATCCAAAAGTTGAAATAACTTCAGAGCCATCTTCCTAACTCTCCCAGAAGCAAAAAATGACCCAACCCTACTCAAATCTCCTAGGAAAACTCGAAAAAATCGACAACCTCCGAACCATTTGGAAGAACGAAACCGCCGATTTCACGAAATGGCTCTCCCAAGAAGAGAACCTCAATCTTCTCGGGGAGGCTGTGGGGATGGATCTGGAGCGAATCGGTACGGAAGAGAGGGTCGGAGATTTCCGGGCAGATATTTTTGCTAAAGAGCTGGAATACGGAAAGACGGTCATCATCGAGAATCAGCTTGAAGAGTCCAACCACAAGCATCTTGGCCAAATCATTACGTACGCAGCCGGAAAAGAAGCCGGATGCATCATATGGATTGTGAAGCGTGCTCGTGAGGAACACGCGAAGGCCATCGAATGGCTGAACTCTCATCTGGATCAGTCCGTTGATCTCTTCTTAATTGAAATCGAACTTTGGCGCATCGGCGATTCTAAGATCGCGCCGAAGTTCAACATTATTGAAAAGCCCAACCAATGGGGAAAAGAACAAAAAGAAGAGCGATTGGAATCTGCTGCAGGATTCTTCCGGAAGAATTTTTGGTCGGCTTTCTGTGACGTTCTTTCATCCGGCGATGAATACCGTCGCCTCTTCACCTGGGGAAGACCGTCATCCCGCCAGCACTTTGACCTTCGCATCGGAAGCAGCAAAGGACACGTCTACTTTTCCGTCTCCTCCCAGAAGAAAGAGCTTTGGGTGTGCGCTTATGTGAAGGATCGAGAAGCCATTGAAAGGATCTCGAAGAATATCGACAAGTGGAAGAAGGTGCTCGGTGATAGCGATCTGGAAGTAACGAGAGATAAGAACTTAACGGTTTCCAAACGAGTCGGAGATGTTGATCTGGACGCTCCGGAGACTTGGTCCGGTCTTCTAAGACTCGCGCTTCAAGATGCGAAGAAAATCAGAGAACTTCTCCTTTCTGAGCTCGCTTTATAATTGATTTAACTGAAGGATTCAGTGTTTTGTCATTGGCCGACGCCTTTGTAGCGTTTGCGGACCGCGGCAGGTGGGAATTAGACCCGAAGCCCCTTGGCAAGACACTGGATCCTTTTGTTTTGCCATAAGCGGGAAGCAGTACAAAACTCCCGTACCAAGCAACCCGAAGTTTGCCCCGAGTTTTCCCGTTTGGTAGACTTTCCTCAACAAATCGGAGCAAGTACTGTGACCCGTGCAAAATCATTACGGAGTCCTTCGAGGACGGTAATAGCGCAGCATCTCCGATTTTGTTTTTTCTAATTCTCTTCGCAATATCTCTCAAATCTTTCCAGACTTCAAATCGAAGGCCCTCTTTCCGCGTTAACAACGTAGGCGAAAATCTGTTCTTCTTTAATGATCGCCGATGCCGAGCGCTTGTCGTCAACAAGAAATTTTTGTTTTGTCATAAGCGAAAACCAGCATCAAGCTCTCGTACAAAGCATCCAAAGTTTGCCGTGAGTTTTCTCTTTTGATAGACCTTCTTCAACAAGTCGGAGTAAGTACTGTGACCCGTGTAAAATCGTCACGGAGTCCTTCGAGGACGGTAATAGCGCAGCGTCTCCGATTTTGTTTGTTTCTGACTCTCTCCGCAATATCTCTTAAGTCTTTCCTGGCTGAAAATCGAAGGCTGTCTTTCCTCATTAGCAACGGGGCGGACAACTTCTGTTCTTCTTTAATACTCCTCAGTCGGGCATTCGCTACTTCCATCGGACTTTTCGGAAACAGAAAAAACAAAAGGACCAGTTTCTGCCGATCCTTCCGAAAAATATTTCTATTTTTGTTGACCTTGACTAGCTTTCGTAGGTCTCATGCATTTTGTGGTCTTGGTTCGCCCTTCGAGAGGCGCCTGCATGAATTACCTGCCACGCAGTTAGTATGCTCGAACACACTAAACTGTAGTGCGGTACCGCACTTTTGCCATTTCCTTCCCGGAAGTCGCGGGCTAGGGGTTAGACGCGTCGTTCCCTTACAAGACGCTATGGCACGAACCCAGTTCGCTGCGAACCAATCATTGAAGAGGTGGTAAGGCTCTTCGAAAGATCCTCCAATCCTAACCTATGGTTTCCTCGGTCAAGGGAGGAACGGGGCCCACGGAAGCGGCAAATCAAATCGCCGAAACCGCTTTCAACAGTGTTGCGATGAACGGACATCACAGCGAGAATTCGGGCTGTTGAAAGTCAAAATCTTATCATCAATCTTTTCGATAAGGATGGGTTTATTTGTTTTTGTTTGTATATATACAACGTATTACAAGTAAATTTACCCTTTAATTCTCCGGCTATTTTGACGCTCACCTTAATTTTCAAAAGGACGCCTTGTATTCCTTTTGAACAAAGTCCGTCGGAAACTCACAAGCCTGTTAGGATTTTGAATAAGTATTATTTATTCAAAAAAAGGAAAACTTCTGCAGGAATAAAACCGTTAACTTCGTATCTTTCCGCCTGCTCCTAATCCTCAAGTACTACCTGACTCTTCTCCTCTCAATCTCTCAAAACCCGTCCATAAAGACTGCAGAGAGGCCTGCACATTCTCCTTACAATCTTTCCTTTAGGGGATTTTTCTTTTACTTATAAAATATCCCCGCCGAAATACGGCGAAAACAATTTAAGGCGAAGTTCAGCCCGCGCTGGTCGCGGGCTGATTTACTTTTTCAAAGCGTGAAGAAGGCTTGCTAATTCCGCTAGAGGTTTCGAATACGCGGCAATTCGGGTAGAGGTCCCTGCTATCACGAACGCCCCAACTTACCTCACATCATCCGATGCGATACAATTTCCCTATGATTTTTCAGGCGGTCTGAAGGAAGTCGGCCCTTGACCTTCCCGGAGAGCCTGGAATTAAAAATCCGATGAACTCGAGCTCTGTGAAGGCCATCACCTCGATGAGTCGGATTTTCTGTTTTCTAAGCCCAAAGGTTTCAATCCCAAAGCACGCCTCTGCAGCCATTTTCCTCAAAGAAACTCGGTTTTGAATTAGTAGCAATTTTTCAAATGAAGTTTAACTCTGTCTAAACGATTACAGTCTCCGATTACAGTCTCGAACTTTTTTTCATACGCATAGACAATACGCATTAAAACTCACTCCCTCTGTCTACGACTTATCTTTTAGCATTCTAATCAAGATCAATACTTAATCATTCAGAACTTGAAGACGCGGAGAAAAGGATGAAGACGGAAAAAAGTTGGTTGCTGGAAAACATCTCTAAGGAAAATGGAGTTCTCACCGCACACCTCGAATGCTATGACGACAACGGCGCTAGAAGCACGATAGAAAAAGTGCCTTTAACGAAGAAAATCCTGATCCAGACAATAAAAAGCTATGTTCCTACCATTCAAGAATTAGAAGTATTGTTGGGAACCAAAGTCGAAGATTTTGATAACTTCATGAAAGCGTGCTGGCTGACAGGAATGCGCTATGGAGTCGCCTTTTGTAAATACGACGATAACCAGCCGAATGATCCTCTTTACTCCTTGTTGGATGGTTCGGAAGAAGCCATTGAGAAAGCCGCAATGGACTTCTACACAAAAGATAAATTATTTGTCGCTCCTAAAGTAGAAGCTCTCGAGAAAAAATTCCAAGGCGTCATCCTTACCGCAGAGGATTTTTTTGACAAGATCGGTCTCGAAAGGATGGCTAAACTTTTTGACGATGCGGAATCGCGCTGGGGATGGGAGAGCATCAATATCGTTGACGATGCCATTAACGAAAAACACTACCAACTTGAGAGCATGGACTTCATTACTCATTCCGATAAGTTCAAGCGCGCCGTTGTCACTGAAATCATGATCGACACGTTTGACTGGCTTACCATGGGTATTGGCTGCAATGAGTACGATCGTTTATTTGAACACCCAATAACCGTCGAAGAAGCAATCAATCTTCCTGAGGAGTAGGCTATGAACCTTACCGTCAGGAAAGACACTCGAAACACAAAGGAGTGGTCCCTACTTAATCAAGTCCTTAGGCCGAAATTTGATGATGAACAGGATTTCCTGCTGGCAATCTACGGAAAAGAGAAACTAAGCTCTCACCTAAATGTCGAAACAGTCGGAATGAATCCTGAGCTGTACAGGCTTTTCTTTGAATTTCCCGGAGCCTTCGAGCGTTTCATGCGCATTGAAATTCCGACCAGCGTGCCGTTGGTTCAAGCGATTCCGATGTACTTTCGGCATACCGTAGACGAACTTCAGAAAACATGCCGAAAGGATCTTATCAATACAGATAAGCCGAACGATTTTTTCAACGAACTCAGAAAGCTCAACAACGCAAGGTTAAGAAAGCTCACCAACACAGATGAAATAAATGTATTGAAGGGAACAGAAGTTCTCGCCTCACAAAAAAACAGTTTGCCGGACGACTACCGGACAATAACGCTGCAGCGCCTAAAGGCCAGAGAAAAGTGTAAAGGCCTTGCCACCGCCGTCAAATTGATTTTGGTTTTAGGAGGTTCCGAACGCTGTTCATTGTCCGATAAAGAAAAGTTTCTTTTCCGGCTTTACTGTTTAAAGGGAAGGGAGTCTTTCAGGTCAGGAAACCTTGTCCATAACGATCTTGAGCGAACTTTCGCGAGGATCAACGCCGATGACAAGCAGCTTGTGAGCCAGACCTTAATGCTCTTGGATTTAGGACAAGAAGACCTTAAGAACCTATGGTCATCAATTATCAAGGAGTAAACACATCATGAATATTCTGGACACTTTAAAAGAATCAATCGTTGTCGAAAGAAAGATAAAACAGCGTGGCACTGATCAATTCTTCTTGCGCAAGTGGCATCTCCCTTCTGAAAACATCAAATTCTATTATCGTAAAAAGGACAAGCAGGACGGTATTCCGGAGAGAGCGGGCTTTGAAAAGCAACTCACTGCTGAGAGCGGTTACATTCTGCTCGGAGCATTATCCTCCGACTACGAGGTGCGCTTTAAAGGTCTTCCTGCAGATCCAAATAAACACGTCGAGCAGCCGAACGTTCTTAAGTTATTTACGACAAACAGCATCGAGAAGATCTTTTTCATCAACGAAAAAAACGACCTCAGGAAACTTCTGCGCCCTTGGTACACAGGAGACCTTGTTATTCGGAACCTTGACGAACTTGAAGCAATGGGAAAGGAGATTTGGGAACAAGTTTTAGAACCGCTCTTGGAAGAGCGGGAATCCGTGGCTGTGACAGAAGCAAATAAAGAAGCGCGCTCAGGATCGGAAAATTCTTCCTCTGCCGAGAAACTCCCTTCTTACGATGAGAGTTTGACCACTCGCATTACTGAAGGCGACGTCAAGAAAACTTTCTCAACCACGTATGAACGGGATCAAAGACTTCGTAAAGAAGCCCTGAAAATTCACGGCTATTCCTGCCTGGCATGCGGCTTTAACTTCGAAGATCACTACGGCCAAGTCGGAAAAGACTTCATCGAGGTTCATCACATGATTCCCCTGGCAGAAGGAGAAAGAGAAAGCGATCCGAATAACTTAATCCCGCTCTGCTCTAACTGTCACCGGATGATCCATCGTCTCTACAACAAAATCGAAGACCGAGATAAGGCCTTAGATATTCTTAAAGAAGTCATCCAGCAGTCAAAATAAACCGATGAATGTTGAGGAAAATTCAAGACTAAGGGGGATCATTTATCTCTTGATGATCCTTATCCGGATGAAGGCAATCGTTGGCACCTAACAACATCCTCACCAAAAGAGAAAGGGCCAAGATTATGAGAGGCCAAAAACAAGATCGGCTCGGCCCTCGTTGAACGAGAGCAGAGCCAACTTTGTGAGGCATCGAGACTCTCTACACATCTCTAACCTCGATGAAAATTATCTCACAACCAAATTTTCATTATTTTTGAAAAAGTCTTACTTATTCAAAATTCCAGGACGGTGCGTCCGTGATTTGGTACCTAACAGCCCTCGCTTTGCCAGAAGAAATGATCCTGCCTTCATCTATCAGACGCCTCAGGTGAAAGCGGATTGTCGAACGAGGCGTCTTCAGTGATTTTTCAAGATCTCCGATACCCATCGGATCTCCACTGCTTAATAATTTCAAAATTGCCCGGGATAATTCCGGAACGCCGGATAAAAGATGCTCTTGGAAGACTCTCGACTCAAGCACTTTCATTTGAATCCAAAGACTATTCAGAACATAATCAAAAAACGGACGCCAGTCCGGAGATTCTTTTTTCAACGAAAGTTGGGTCCTGCGAAGCGCCAGGTAGTAGGAGGCTTTGGATTTTTCGATTACGGACTCAAGGGACGAGTACGGCACATAGTCAAAGCCGCTTCTAAGAAGAAGCAGTGTCGTGAGAAGCCTCGATAATCGTCCGTTTCCATCTTTGAAGGGATGGATCGCAAGGAATGAAACAACAAAAACAGCAATAAGCAAAAGCGGATGATAAACGCCGCGCTCTATCTCATCGTCGTACCACTCAACTAACTGTTCCATCAGCCACGGAGTCTCGGCCGCCGGCGCTGGTTGGAAAACAGTTCCGGCAATCTTTCCTTCTCGCAATGCGACAACGGAATTATCTGCAGTCTTGTAGTCACCCACAGGGCCTAATTTTCTGTTGCCCTTTCCCATTAGGGACCCATGCAGCATCCTAATCAGGACTTCTGATAAAGGCATGTCCTTCCATTCGTTCAGAATCAACCGAAGCGCAACTGCATAACCGGCAGCATCTTCCTCATCCTTACTCGAAAAAGTCGGCTTACTGCTGCCCTTTGGCAACTCCAGTCCCTTGATCTGAGAGTTGCTCAGAGAACTTCCTTCTATGCGCGTGGAGGAACCGATACTTTCTATCAAGGCTTGTTTTTTCAGCTGCTTTAATCGTTCCGAAGAAAGATTTCCGAAAGACGTCCACCTTCCTTTAAAGCTCTCCAGCTTAGATAAAACATCGACTTCGAAATGAGAGTACCGAAAATCAGCGAGGTCCAGGTTTAGCTTCATGACTGCCCAATAATTACTCAATGTCTGCTCAATATTGCTTAATTTTTGCGCAAAAAAGAAAGAATTTACAGAACCAACTTCGACGTCCTCGCTCCTGACGCTGGACAAACTTTTTCAGTTTATGAGCTTCCAAACTGAAACTGGTTATTCTCTTTAAACGAAGCTAAAAAGACAAAGTCCGCGGTGGCACGCGGACTTTGTCAATCTCGTAAGATGACGAGATGATACGTACGTTCCTATTCTATCTGAGGTTATCGCACATGACACATCATTTGGAAAGAGGAGTCTGTGTAGAGCCCTTAATAACAAATGTCCGGGGCCTGAAAGATCCTTGGCGCCAAAAGTGTTGTAGCCGTTGCTATTTCCGCAACGTAATCATCAGACTAAACGGATCTCCAACTTTTTCCCCAGAGCTTCAGCATAGCGCTGCAATAACGAAAAGGAAGGTAATTTCCCTTCTTTTAAGCCACTTTCCAAGCGACAAATTGCAGAGCGAGGCAAATTCATTTTTCTCGCCACGTCCGCTTGAGAAAGGTTCTTAGCCTTTCTGGCGGCCAATGCCTCATCTAACAGGGCATATTGAGCGTCAAGTTCGGAGACGGCTTTACGAAATTCAGGATTTTCCATCCATTTTGCCACCATCTCATCATGAGTCATTAACGGGGCTTCACGCATTTTTAACCTCCTTCATTCGTTTTATTGCCAAATCTAAATCCTGTTTAGGAGTTTTCTGTGTCTTCTTAATAATCGAATGCAAAATCATGATTTTGTTCTCCACAACAGTGCAGTAAAACGCGCGTCCAATCCCTTCCCTACCTTTGGCACGAATTTCGAAGAGACCAGAACCCATGGCACGGGTATACGGCATTCCGAGATTAGGCCCGACAATTTTCATACGTTCAGTAAGTTGGAAATAGTGCGCCGCTATTCCAATCGGCCACTCAAAAATCTCCTCCTGTACTGAGTTGGAGTAGTACTCAATCTCAAACATTCAATTAATATTGTTAACAGATTTGTTAACAACAATATACCAAACGTTTCTTCTTTGCAAGGGGAAAGACCACCAATTAAACTCAGTAAAGGGACTAAACCTGAGAAATCTTTGGAACTAGGCTAATAATTGATCCCTAAAACCTTAGCTGCCTTTGCGGGGAATAAACTCCTTACTTCCGTCCGTATATTCAACAGTAATGACATCCGGATGATCTTTATCGATATATGAGACGCTTGCTCCGTGTGCGAAATGCTCCTTTTTTATATCTTCAAAAAATTCGAGATCCTCTCCAAGGCTGAGAAAGAAAGGCTCCAAATATTTTTCGACGAAATCCTCTTCAACTTCAGAGCCGTCATTGATAATTTCTTCAGTCGCTGTATCGCCCTTAATTTCTCTGTTTTCACAAATCTTCTGCAGAAGCTATTTGCTCAAAATTTCCCTCTTAATGTCCTTCCCTTAATCCTAATTATCAGTCGTTGCTACTGTAACGCTGAATTGACACTGTCTCGGGCTCGACTAAACTACCATTATCGACTGCACCAGCTGCAGCCGTCGAAATAGCACTTGTGGTCTGCGAATGAGCCGCCTTATTGGGGGAGTAGTTCGATACAGAGCAAGTGCTATTTCTTTTTGCGTCACAAAATCCTCTCTGGATCCTCACACGAGGATTTTCTTTTTCCCCTAATCCTCATAAACACTCCCGTCTTTTGGACTTGCCCTAAAGAGGCTCTCTCTTTTATTCCTCATTCCTGCGAGGGCCTTCGAACGAAAAGAAAGAGCCTGCAGGCTCACTTTCCGTTCGCGGTTTCGCACCGTACCGCGGCAGGAAATCCTTTCCTGCACCTTTGTTGGGGCGAGGATACCCCGCCCCAATCCCCACCCGCCTTCTCTTGCTCCGCGCGTTCAGGCTCTGACGACTTGTCAGTCGACAGAGCCTGAACGAGATTGTCATTAATTTTCATAGTGTTAGGAACTAAACGCAGTTTTTATACGCAGACTTCCTGGCGCTGTTCATTTAACGCAGGGTTAACAATTACTTGATATAGGGAGGTTTTTTCTTTAATATTCACGCAGTTGTCGTAGAAATGACACCAGTTTTGCTGTTTGTTTTCAGTGACATTTTTAGACCTAGCGTTCGGCCATCCCGACGCAAACAAACAGCCCGGTGAGTCGTAACTGTCTTCTCACCAAGAGCGATAACTTTTCGCTCACTTACGTTCAAATGTCTTACGCGCCGAAGGTGCTAAGAGTTTGAATAGATTAAGTTTTCCGTTTTCTCTTAAAAACGAGGAGCGGCCCGACAGAGCCTGTCATTCTGTTATTACCCGATTATTTTCGGGAGTCGGAGCAGACTTAAAACGTTAGCTGTTGACCAACATGAGGGTTGGAAGAACACAGCGTCGCGCTCGAAGTAATTTCGTTCAGTGATACGTTTTCGCATTTTCCGTTTGATGAAAGGGCGTCGACTTCGAAGAAGTGCTCAAAGGCAAGCTATGCCGAGTCAGATGGAGCTGAGGCTCCAACTCTGGCAGCGAATAATCCCGAGGATTATCGCGTCGTCTCACAACCTTCCTAAAAGAATTCTTTTTTCTATGTACATCACCGAAGATTTTGATGCTGCCGCAGAGGTACAGCGACTCAATGAGATTCGCAGAGCTCGGCGCAAGCAATGTGTCACCCGCAGAAGCCGCCTCGATAAGCACGGCTTTGAACTTATTCGCCTCTACCAGGAAGGCGCCACCTATTCAGCGCTTGCGATTTATCTTCGCGAGCGTCGCATCGTCGTACACGAAACAACGATTTCACGATGGATCAAAAAGAGAATCGCCTAAACGTTTTTCAGCAGGACGCGAAAAATGCAATAGAAGTTCACTGTTCATCTGAACTTTCTGCAAAAGAGACCTCTGTTTTGATGCAAACGCTTTCCGAGTTTTCTGCGTTTTTATGTGCAGAAAACTTATCTGGCCTTGCCAGCGCAACCGTTGAGAGAGCGGTTTCTTTCATAAAGCAGCAAATCCATACGGTAGGAACCGTTGCCGCAGAACTCAGTCGAAAGGCGATCGAATTCTTTTTTCAGTCCAGAGGCGACTTACAAAAGAATCAGGAGCTCGCTTCGATAGCAGAGATAAAAAAATCCGATCCTGCTCCGGCCAAAGAAAAACATTTTGCTAAATCTCTTAACCAAGCTAATAAAGCCTGCGCCTTGATTCGACAAGCAAGGATTTCGCAATCGGTCGGAACTCAAAACACATACCGAGATTGTCTGAAGGTTTTTTGTGATTTCATTAAAGAAAATCAGCTGGGCGACCTTAAAAATGTCAGCCGAGACGTGGTGAACCGTTTCCTTGCACACAAGGAGGCAACCGTTGGTCAAAAAACGTGTGAGAAGTACAAGCAGGCTATTCAAGCCTATCTGCACGCCAGAGGAGATCTGGGTAAGGATCAGAACTTGCCGCCGGTGCACGCCGATACGCCTCAGAAATTAGGACGCAGAGCCTACACTCCAACTCAGGTCGAGATGATCCAGGCACACCTTACAAGGCCTCTGGCTTTTGCAACAGAGCTGAGTTATCGCTGCGGTCTTCGCGCCCATGAACTATTGACGATTCGTAGAATTGACGAAAAACATCCGGATCGTCGTTTTCACAAAGACGGTACTGAAAAAAGGACACCTTGGAAATTCGCAGATCGCGACGGAGAGTCCTATGTCGTTACAGGGAAAGGCGGCCTCACCCGGGAGATCCGGCTACCTTCTGATCTTGCTGAGCGCCTGGAAAAACTTCGTCTTCCGGAAGCCAGAAGGGTCACCGATCGAGGAATCTACTATCGACAGTATTACGACATCGTAGGCGGAAAACGCTTCACAGACTGTTTCCGAAGGGCCAGTATTCGAGCACTAGGATGGTCAACCGGAGCTCACGGTCTTCGTCACTCATACGCTCAGGAAAGAATCCGGGAACTTCAGTTCCACTGCAAATACGATCTTTCAAAAGAAACCGTCAGTCAGGAACTCGGGCATTTCAGACCCGATATCACAGACGCCTATCTTCGTTAATTCTCATGTTCAATTTCGAAACCTCCTCGTTAATCTTCGCAGCCGGCGGCTTCCTCTTCGGTTCGATATTTGTCCTCGCTGCATCTTCCTCCCGTTTAAACCGAATTCGTTCCGAGCATGAAAAGATTCTTAGATACCATCTTAAAAAAGCTTCGAATCAAACTGAAACTTGGGCTGCTCATACTGCAACCGTCATTCGTGCTGAAGAACAAAAACAGCTCAATGCAGAGCAGAGATTTGCCAAGACCGAGGCGTTTCTCCGCAAACGCATTTCAGATCTCACTGAAAAAAATTACGACCTAATCGATCGTCTCAACAACGAAGCGGATCTTGAGCATCAAATTGAAGAATTAACTGAAGAACTTGAAAATTGCCGGGAAGAGCTGGAGGCCATGTCTAACAAACGCGATCTTGCACTTGAGTCCTATCGTAGAGTCAAAAAAAGTTTCAACCGAAGAAACAAGGAGATTGAAGCTTTTCAAACTGAAATTGCTGAATTGCGCGAAGCGCTCCAGAAGGCCAAGACGCTATCGTTTATTTCCGATCGCCGAGAAAATCGCCACAAACTCTTATCCCTGGCGACAGATCGACTATTTGATGAATGTCGCGTCACACGCCAAGGGAAAAAAATTAGCAGAGAAGACTTCGACCTATGGATGGAAGAGGCAAAAAGATCGGCCAACTAGGAAAATTTAAACCGCTGCATGGGACCGAACAGAATGCAGCGGTTTCTGTTTAATAAGTGCGAGTATTTCCCATCAAAAGAATGTTTGATTTATTTCCGACTGCTTCTCCCATCTGCTTGCAGGTCTCTTTCGGATTTTCAAAGACATATCCCTGTTTAGCCATCTGATTTAAAACAGCAATTTGTCCGACAGTGTTTAGATATTTATCCTTTGGATTCAACCATAAACGCATACACGCGCCTTTAATAGCTGCAGTGTAAATAGTGTCGGTAATACGTGCTTGCGGCAATATGATAACCACGGTTTCCCTTTTTTCCGATCCCTGATGGACGGTTATCGATGCCGGATTAAACGATTTCAGATCCTGTCCTAGAGCTTTAATTGCAGCATTTGGAGCTGCAAACGCCACAGAAGTTACAAGAGCAAGCGGAAGTAGTAGTTTTTTCAATTTATTCCTCCTTGAGATTTCTGATTGTTTTCTGAATAATCAGTTAGTCTTCGTCGGTAGAAAAATAGTCCTTATCGAGTTTCTTTAACTCAATCGAAACGCCGGGTTGAACACCGAGACCATACTCAATCATTAGAGAAGCCAATTCTGTGCCATTAATAAGCCTCATGGTTCCGTGAGGGTATGCCTCTGCCACCTCCTGAGCCTTCTTATTAAAATCACTCGTTGTAATAAAAACAGCTTTTGAAACTTTAGCCACTGTAACGGCACCGATGAAATCTCTCATTTCCTTCTCGGTAACGTTATTTGTCCTCCATCGTTTGGCTTGTAAATAAATTTTTCCTAGTCCGAGGACATCTTCGCTTATCTTCCCATCGATACCACCGTCATGAGTTTTTGGAGTGGCTTGACCAACGCCATAGCCCATTTTTTCCATTAGCTCTAAAACGATTTTTTCGAACAACTCCGGGGAAGTATCCTTAGATTCAAGTTGATTAAGGACATCATCCACCAATCGCTTTTGATAGACCGCAAAGGCGTTAATTATTGTCTCTTCCGGTGTTTTGTTCGCCTCTTCCTCCGAAGATTTATTTTGCAATTTTCCTTGACGACCTGACGTCCTGTTTATGCTCCTGACGTACTCCGCTAACTCTCCTTTGACGTTAGCATCCGGTTTATGCAAAAGGTCTTTTCCTTTTATCGTCAAACGATATCTCCCACGTGCGCCAGCTGTCTCAATAAGTTTCGCCTGATTCAAGTACCACACCGCCCAACTTACTCGGTTGTACAACTTTGTTTGTCCACTGCTTAATTTTTCGCTGACATCTTCTGGAGTCAATTTGAAGAAATCTTCAATTCGTTTAACGGCATCTTTTTTTTCAAGAGCGCCATTGGAAGGTATGACACTCAATAATGGAAACATCATTTCGTCAAAAGCTGGTACCGCCATTTTTGTTCCTTAGAGATTTTATGGAGTTGATTAAAGGATTTTACTCAACATAATGGCTTGTTATGTTGAGTAAAAAAGCACTATGACAGTATCACCCCGCCATTTTTAAAGACTTTTACAGGATTTAAGAGAATTTTTAGGTCTTTTTGTACAGCATTCACTGTATAAATCATTTTTGAATTAGTAATATTTTTTCAAAATTCAGCCTCAAAAGGGCTGATTTGTACAGTAGCTATGTGAAAAGGACCACAACTATTCTCTAAACTATTTCTTAAAACGCTGTCACTATCTCTAGTTACAAAATTTGGAGATGATGTTACTCAAATCCTCCGGATAGGAAGCAGCTTTGATCAAAAAATAAAACCGTCCGCCTCCGACGCACCAGACGGAGAAAGCGCACGAAGGAACTACGTCCTCGCATCAAGGAGGCCATGGTTATACCTTTTTCGGTAAGTTTTTCTTCTTTTCTGAACACGGGCAGGCGCAGACTGAATCAGTGAAAAAGCTTCAACCTTACTAAGCCCTTTCCTTATGATCTTCATCTCTCCATTGTTAGAGGCATCGAGTTTCTCCACTTTAACCGAATATTCGGACGTCGGATCCACCAGCTCTTTTGTGAAGATCGAAGGAGAGTCACAGCTAGCGACAATTGTTACAGAAAATCTAGCCCTCGTTAATGCAACGTATAACAAACGCCTTTCCTCAGCAAATTCATAACTTTCCTTTTCCGGCATTGCAAGGTCAAGGATCGGGTCATCCTGAATTTGACATGGAAACTCCCAAGAGCAGTCTTGCTCCATCCTCGCAAGGATTATGTAGTCAAATTCCATTCCCTTGGATCTATGGATTGTTGAACAAGAAACATCTAACGCCGGATATGTAGAAGGTAGGATGTAGTCAGGATCATCGGGATTGATGAAAGGTGAGAAATCACTATTAAATCTCCCGAGAATAGCAACCGTCTTTTTTTCTCCGCGTTCGAGATGAAGACGATCAAGTCTATTCAGTTCATCTTTTATCGCTATGATGACATTAACATTTTTATCAACCAAAAGAAGAGACACAGAGCCCTCTCGAAGGGGAAAGGCAGGTTTCACATTTTTGGGGAGCTGATTCGGATTTTTCAGGATAAAGTTTTTGGAAACGTCGCAAATTTCGGGAGAACACCTGAATGTTTGCTCTAGCTTGAGTATCTCGCTACCTCCGAAATGATCTGAAAAATTTTTCATAATGGAGATATCTGCCCCGGTAAAACGATAGATGGACTGCCAATCGTCCCCAACTGCAACCAATCTTGTTTTATCTGTTCTTAATAATGCTTTTAAGATTCGGGCTCTAAGCTGACTTGTATCCTGGAACTCATCAACCATAATTAAGCGATACGGACTCGTCCATTTGCCGCTTTCAATGATTTCCGCAGCCTGGCGCATCATCATTTCAAAATCCGTTTCTCCGTTCTTTTTCAGCATCTCTCGCCATTTAGCCTCAGCAGGCCCATACAGCTCCAAAAATAATTTTTCCTTGAAGACGGATTCTTGAGGATGAAGGGAGAGGTCACTCAATAGTCCGATGTTTTCCGAAGAAATCTTTTCTTCGAGATCGTATGTCGACAAATCGTTGTTGTACGCATGCACCTGGAATATCCTGAGTAACCCTGCGAACTCCTTTTGCGTATCAGATAAAGCCTTGGGAGCCTTTCTATCTTCTTCTTTCTTTTCTTTCTGGATCTCCTCAGAAATACGAAAGAGCCATTCACAAACGTTATCCCCTGCCCGCGTTTGGTCTATCTCTTTTGCTACAAACTCCTTGAGTTTTGTGTTGTGTTCCAGGTGCGTCTTCCTTTTCCAAATTTTCCCAGCTTGATAGCCGGGAAATGGATCCGGCTCGCTATCCGCTGCCGCCCAGATTTCAACCCACGTATCTATTTGCGGAAGATAAAAATCAGGGTGGTATTGGCTGTGGGCTTCATCCGCTGTAGGAAAGGGATATTCCATTTCATATTCATAACTGATTTTCAAATCATGCATCAGGTCGGCAAAGATCCTTTCCGCCTTGCTCTTAACTATTTCTCCCTCTTTTGTTCTAAATTTGAAACCTCTATTTTTTTCCTCTTCTTGGTCTTCTTTATAACGCGGTCCGAAAAAAAGGTTATAGGAGTCGAACTTATGTTTATATAAGGGGTCTTTAATCAAATCAAGCAGAATTTTCCTCATTGCCAGGTCCCCATGTCCCTGGTCAATAAACTTAGCAACAGCGGGTTTTCTCCCAGTAGCTTTCCCAATTACTTGGAGACAGAACTTATGGAAGGTGCAGACCTCAATATCTTTTCCTGTGGCGGAAGTAACTTTATTTTTAAGCCCGGCGGCGGCATCGTTATTAAAGGCCAATAGGAGCATCTCTGAGGGCAAAAAGAAGCCCTTTTTTATCGCGTAAGCGGTTTTTGCCGCTAAAACACTAGATTTACCGGAACCTGCTGCAGCGACAACTAAGGTTCTCGGTGCAAAACAAGCAACCGCTCTTCTTTGCTCCTCTGTAAGAGGATTTTTCTCTATGGTGTCGAAGAAATCACTGTCTTCCTTAATAAGAAGTTCGAGATTTTTCCTATTTTCTTTATAGATATAACCTCTTGTATTCGAAACCATTTCAAAATCTGTTTCCGGATCAAGTCGGTTGAACCATGGCTCTGCATGAATTTTCCAATCAGATTCTTCAAGGCTACTAGGCTTTGAAAACGGATAGTATTTTTGAGGATCAATCCAAATCCAACCTCGGGCTTTTTCTTCTTCATATTCTTCGATAAAAGACTCGTGCCAGGATTTGTAGCTAGGAAAAGCTTTTTCAGGGTATTTATAGTAAAAGTGAAGAAGACATAGTCTGAGTTTCTGCTGAAAATCCTTTATCTGGGATCGCGTCCACCATCCCAATTCAAGTTTGATTTTATCCTCATCATCTCGGTCCACTATCTCAAGTTTTGAAAATAAAAAACCTACCTTCGGTCTCACTCTATCCGGAGTAACATTATTAACTCTCCAATAATCATTAAGGATAATTTTTATTTCTTCGTTGTTAATTATTACCTTCCAATCATCCCTAGTTTGCTGAAATGGTAAACGTAACGAACGGTGCTCCCAGACCCCTTGAGCAGGTAAGAGATATGAGGATAAGTCGGGCATAGTTTTACTCTAAATATTTTGAATTTTATTTTATTGGACCATTTATTAAAATTCTAGATAGCTTGCACTATACTCAGCGCACGATAAAACAGCCGCTACAAAATATTTTTTCATTATTTATAGGCGTCAACAAGCCCCTTTATTTTTTCGTGATATTCATTATTACCGAGATTGATAATAAATAGCTTAGAACGAGCTCTTGTTAGACCAGTGTAAATTAATTCATCGAAGGAGTCGCTCGTCTTCTCAGGAGGCAACAGTAGAAAAACAGTATCGCTCTCCCAGCCTTTAAAGCTGTGAATAGAAGAAAGTTTAATATTTCCGGTGTTCATTTGAAAATTAAATTTCATATTTCTCCTAACACCTTCATAATCTAAACTTAATATTTCCCCCTTAAATTTCAAAAAATCATTTTGAAACTCATTCATAATACTTAAAAATTCATCAACCCTACATCCATAACGATTGCAGACGGAATTTAAAGAATCTTTAAATATTTCTCGATAAGATGCATAAAGATTATATATTATAAATAAATCAGATATAGAATCATTTATACCTGATTCGTACGATCTAATTATCCGAGCCGCATTATATATAAATTTATCTAGTCCAAAATAATGCGATTTTTGCAATCCCATCATAAACATAATTTTATAGGTTTCAAACATAGCTGTTGTTTTTCTATTTGTTTTATAAGTATAAAAAACATCAAAATCCTGAAGAAACCTTAATTCCGCTCCCAGAATAGAAATATCATTCAAAGCAACTTTAACAATCCTGTGTTCAATAATGTTATCTATAAAATCAAAAGTGGATTTCACCAAATCATTACTTCGGAGGTATTCGTAATTTATTGACCCTTGTTGGAGATCTTTTCTGTCAAACAGAGAATCTTCTTCCGCCAAAAGAGTTGAGTCAATCTCATATTTTTTATCAAAGAATTTTTGCTGAAATCCCAATGCCAGATCTTTTATTTTTAATTGGGATCTGAAGCAGCTATCAAGGGTATGCACACCTAACACGTTTGTGACGACGTCTTTATGAGATATTTCTCTGTTATATATATTTTGCTTCACATCTCCTAGCAAATAGTACCCACCCCTTGGATAACTTTTTTCTTCAACTAAAAAGAAGTCTTTAATAATATTCATCCACTCCCGTTTATAGTCCTGGATTTCATCTATAAAAATAACATCAAATCTTTCCGTATTTTTTTTATGAGAAGCGAATAATTCGTAATCTTCATAAATTGATTTTTTCGCAAAGCGTCTTCTAGCAATACCTAGATTGTTAATTTGAGATCTAATAAACGCGTGGTAATTGGAAATCGTAAAGGATTTCCAAGCAAAAGACTCATTTACTTCCATCAACTTATCACGGATAAAATTTCTAAGTGTGATATTAAAAGTAAGGATAAGTATCCTCGGCTCTTTTAGACCGGACTCAACCATCTCTTTATACATTTGGACAGCCTTTGCTGCTAAAAGAGTTGTTTTTCCAGATCCGACAACTCCTTTAACTCTCCATTGCTGTCTTTTTTGCTTATCAAATATCAGTTCGTCCTGCTTTTTTGAAAACATAAATATTTCAGACGAATGTGGAGCCAATCTAGCATCAAATCTTCTTATGAATTTACCCTGATTTTTCATATGAAATAAGGGTTGCAAGATCCGATGAATAGATTCATATAACTCATCATCAAAGTAAACGCTCTTTTTATCCATCATATAGTGATTTCCAAGTATCCTATTAAATGCTTCATCATTTAAGTCATCTCGTCCGATTAACTCGGTATAACCTATTTTTTTCAGATACTTGTTTTCCCCCGAGAATGGAGATACAAGAAAATCTACTAATCTCTGATGCGTGGAATTATGAAAATAAACCCCACAAGTTACAACTCCCCACACTGCTGAATTACAAATTGATTTTTCAAGGAGTTCCGCAGAATAAAGGTTAAATAAGTTGTCTTTATACCTGTTGCACTTTTCAATAGGAGATAAAACACTGACGCCCTTTTCTTTTTCATTTTTAGACTGAGCAACACACCAATTCTTATCTGCGTCTAGACTGCATAAATCAAGGTCCCAGTCTCTCACTTCGATAATAAAAACCCCTCCATGTTTTTTTAATATTATGAGGTCCGGCCTATCGCCATTGATAAAAGGTTTGAAATAGACCTCAAAGTTGTCGTCCAACACCTTTTCTAAGAAAAGCAGCAACGCCCGCTCTCCTTCGGTAGGTTGAACTTTAAACTGGCGAATCGTGTCTAGAGAGGGAAAAAATTGAGCCATGATTATTATCTCTTTTATCAAACCCCTCTGAAGAATGTATCACACTGGGCTAAGACCAGACAAACATTAACTGCGTGCGATAGCGATTCTTCAGTGGAAATGATTAAAAAATCCTTGCGACTTGAAATCGTTGTTGAACTTAATGACTACTTTGTGCGGTTGAAAATTTTGCTTCTAAGATACTTTTTCTTCACCCTTAACTTATGAACTCCGGTAGATTTTTACTAGTGTTTTACTAGTAAAAATTATGGAACTTCATCTCCGATCTAACGCATTAATTGAGACTTTTCTGCACCATCATCCATCAACCCAACTAAAAGCTTGCATTTATTGATTTACTAGTAAAACACTAGTAATTTTTTATTGCTTCGATTTATTTTCAATTCGTTTTACTGAATTGTGCAGTTACTTTGAGGCCATGGCCTTTAGAACCAATTGTCTTTTCTTTCCTTTCAAAGATCGGATCGTTTCATACGTGTATTGTCCCAGTTTGCATACAGCTTCAGGGTCAGCGCTTGTCGGATCTCCAGTCGCCTTTAGCATCTCCTCTACCTGCTCCGGAGGAAGTCTTTTTGTTACTTTTATAAATCCTTTTGCCAAAATGTCTGCCACCTTATCCACCTCTTGAGGTGTCAGCCGGTGGAACGTCCCTCCCTTCAAGTAGGAAGTAACCACCTTTCGCTGGTTTTTAAGTGCCGCAGCGTACAAATCATTAGGTAGCCTGCCATAAAGAGTGCCCTCTACTTCCGCCAACTCTTCGTCGCTTAATCCGCCGGTACCAGAAATTACAAACCTCTTGCATGCCTGAACAGGAAGAAGTTCTCGAATTTGCTCTTCTACCTCCAAATTTGTCCAGATTTCATCCGGAGTTAAAAAAACTTTGCCCAGGTCATAAAGCTTAGCTAACGCCCGAAGGATCTCTCCTCGAATCTGCTCTTCCGTTAACTTAAGCAGCCGGTCTTTATTCTGCGTAACGTATGCTCTCAATGGTTCCTTGAGTACCGGCAAAATCTGAGTCATGTGCTCTCTTAAGATAGCCTTCTTTGATTCGTCTAAGTTCTGTCTTTTTGCAATACTTTCTACCAATCGGTTTTGATATTCTTGGCTGTTCAAATCCGGTTCTTTCCAAACTTCCTCTTCCTTCGTTTGGTGAAGTTTATTCACTGGCGTTTGGTGAGACCTAATCTCTGTGGTTTGGTCTGGTCTCTCCTCTGACGTTTGGTGGAGCCTATTCGCAAACAGGGTCGAAGGAGGATTAACAACTAAAAAGATACACGCTGCCGCCCAAGCAAATCCGACCGCGTATCCTTTGGTCGGACTTTTCGTTATTACTTTTGCCAAATAATAGAAGAAAATCGGAGAAAGGCACGTTCCAAAAGCTTCTGCGAGATGATCGTAAACCAAGGCCCCTGAGAAATTAGCACTTTGTAGGATCTGAGATTTCAGGATAAATAGAACTAGAACAGATAGCCAGAATATGGTTTTCATAATTATTCCCATGGGATTTGCTGACTTAATAGATGCGGTGCGTAAATCTACTTATTCCGCGTCGCCCATAAGGAATCAGAATCCTTATGGGCAGTTGGGTTCATTTCTTTCTCATTGCTCTGGTTTCAACTCCCTTACCAGAGCTTTATTTCTCTTGATCACAGAGAATCGACTAAATCCGGGTAACATTTTTTAATTACCCCTTTTTCTTCCAATACTTTAATCGCGCCGGACTTAAACGCCGACTCGCCTTTCTCTGCTATTACCTTTTGGAGTGCAGGAATAAAAGACGGTGACAGGAGCACCATTTCTGCCAGAACTCGGCTGAAATCATCGCGTATCAGCGCCATGGGATTCTTCCCTTTTAATTTAGTGATCGTATCGATCATCGCGCACTGGTAAGCCGTCGGACGAACATTTATGTATGAGCATCCGCTCTCTAAGCTATTTTCTGACTTAGAAAATGTCAGGTCATTAACGGCGTCGGCCAAAAGGCCGTTACTCTTAGTAGATAGTGATTTCATTTCGCATCCCCTGCCAATTTTTCCTTAACGGCAAAAAACGAAGCGCTGTGTCCGCTGCATTCATAAATTTCTTGCTGAATTTTCTCTTGCATGTGTTTGTCTCCGGCGGCGATTGCTTTTTCCATTTCAGCCGCCAGATTGCTCCTGAGTTCCAATTCTTCATCTGAGAAATCCGGAGTGTTCGGTTCTCCGTAATTCATGGTGTTTTCATACGCAGTATCCACCCGATGTTGGAAATACTTAGTCACCCAGGGAATATTAAGACCTGCAACCTTTTCCCCAACCAGAGCATCTGCTGCACCCGCAATTAATACCGCGGTATCTACTGCTTTGATCTCCCTCAAGAGGTTCATCAATACCTTGTCCATCACAAATGCAATCAAAGTATTTCTGGAAACCCCGGACACAGCGCTGAGTTCATCCAACAGAGCAATGTCTGTGTCATACAGTTTGAGGTTGTAGCGTTTGTCTTCTTTTGACTTAACGATCGAGAGGTCGTAGTTCTTAAATTCCGAGCCTTTAATCGTTACCTCTAAGTTACCAAACGGTAACGAGCTCTCAGAAGTGCATTTGAACTTAACGTCTTTGTTATCCGTTTCTTTCATTTTGTCCTCAGTGGATAGCTTTGAGTTTCTTATAACCGTGCATTACTGTCAGAACTGTGCCATCGCGAATAATGAGTCGCGTATTTTCTAAGCGAGTCAGAGTGTCTAGTAACGCACAAAGTTTCTTTTCGGAATGCAGCGACATTTCAGTTATGAATGTATCTATATTCTTGACTATTGAATTATTCATATTATACACACTGTTTTTATTCTTATTTTGATTAATTTTGGTTTTTATATTCGCGATCAAATCTCTTAACGTCTCTCTCTCCATGAAACAAGCAAAGGCTTTGCCCTTTACTCTTTTCTTTGTTCCAAACCTAAGTAGCGTTTCTACTTGCAAATCAGAAATACAACGCTGTTGCTGGCGAACTTCGGCATGATGTGTCATCGAGATCTTCTTCATATCTATATCCATAATTTGAATATATTCAAATATTAGAATAATCATTATTTGGTGTCAACTATATTCATTATTTGATTATTCATTGACTGAGATTTGATTATCTAATTTAATTGTTCTCTACTAATAAATATTCAATAAATTCATATGGTTATATGTAAATTGATCATGATGCAGATTTTTTTGAAAAATTACGGTTCCGCCTTTCAATTACGCCTTTGGCGATGGAACTGTTTTCAAGAATGTGCTGGTGCCTCAAATATATGTTCACAGATCGCCGCTGCAGCGCCGTCTGTATATCTGCTTTTCAACATTACGTTTTGTCCCCAGCACAGTCAGTGCTTTCCTCTTCCCCTATCTAGAGTCGGGGTGCCTAGATCCACGATAACCTTAAGATAGAAAATCTGGGATAAACGTTTTTAGGTCAGATCAAAATCTTTATTTACTAGTAAAACACTAGTAAAAATTTCATTACTGAAATGCACTTCTTATAGAAAATCAAATAGTTAAAAATAAATTTAATTTTCATTCCATAGGAAAACAGCGAACTTCACAAATTTCCAAAGTTTCACATGGCTTTCAATGCTGAATAATCATCGGCAGCAATAGATATGAATACGGCTCAAAAAATGCTTCTTGGGATACATAGAGTTCAGACGCTTTTTACTAGTGTTTTACTAGTAAAAAAACGAATATGAGAAATTCCCCGTCATGGACAGTGTGCTTCCAAGCTTTGCCCAATCAAAGTCAACAAACACTGGTCTAAAACAAAAAAGATGGCAACCGTTTTTAGAAAATGACAACTTTCGTAGTGAGTGGCATTGTTTACTTCCTGTCTAGAACAGGTCTCTGTGCGTTCCTGTACGAACGAGAGTAAGGATCAAATTTTCTTGATCCGAGTAATAAATCAACAGCCAGTCAGGTTGGATATGACATTCTCGAACGTTCTTATACTTTCGAGAATCTACAAGCTGATGATCGCGATATTTAGCGTCCAGAGTTTCGTTATTGATGAGTTTGTCGAGAACTATTCGTAGCGCTTCAGGATCAAGGCCTCTTTTCAGCGCTCTTTTGTAATCTTTTTTGAACTGAGACCGGTATTTGACTTTAAGCATTTAACGAATCCATTACTTCGTCGACTGTAGAAAACGGACCAACGAGATTCTTTCCCTCAATGGCTTCATCAATTGCCTTCATGGTTTCCTGTGAAGGCTTTTCAATCTCTAAGGAAAAGGGAAAACCGTTTCTTCTAATCATCGCTTTCGCAAAAACATTAATGGCCGCTGAAGGTGAAAGGCCAAGTTCTTCGCAAACTCGTGAGAATGCCGTTTTGACGTCTGGATCCATGCGGGCGCTAATTGTTGAGTAAGTCATAACAAAACCGTTAGTATGTAGTACAAACTATGTACATTGTAGTACATATGCAGAAATAAATGACGATTACGACGAATGAAGTCCGTGAACCGGAGCCAGAGGTTGACTCATTTCAAAGAAACGAAAAGAAGCAGGGCTACGTGCCTCGGCACTACGCTGCACAAATACCGTCACAGTCGGTATGCACTCATTGAAAGATTCCGCGGATTTTTTAATACCGTCGTTGATCTTGTCTCCAATTCTTCCGACTAACTGCAACCATCTGCAAGAGCGAGCTCTACCCAAGGGAAACGTCCCTTATCGACATGATTTCGCAGCCGTTCGCCCTTTGTCCGAGTCCGTTTTTACTAGTGTTTTACTAGTAAAAATAATACTCAGGCTAAAAAGATCAGCTTTTGCAGACCATCCTGAATCTCGCCTAAAAAGACGTTAATCAATAATTTCGGATAGTTAACTATCGAATTTATCCTATAAAAACGTTAGTTTGGTAAGCGAATTTATTGATCTTCTAAAATTTCTAGTTAGCCTCACATTTTTACTAGTGTTTTACTAGTAAAAATCTCTAATCTGGGTTTTACGCGTTATTGGAAAAAATTCCATTAAAAGTTGTGCGTTAAGCTGCGTGCTTCGCTACTGGACCATTTCTGAGAGGGGCGTTTTGTTTTCCTTGTCTTAATAAACATCCAAAAATCCTTAGCGTTCAAGGAGTCTGCACAACTAAGTATGACGAATTCCTCGTGAAATATGAGTTTTTCCGGCTACTTTAAATTTACAAAAATCTATAAAACAGATCTTTAATTAAATTCCTGCTTCAACCCTGCTGGTTGC
>ERZ834798.45-NODE-45-length-137865-cov-59.331631_pt1 | contig 137865 bp, 109 predicted proteins | sample MGYA00519689_ERZ834798 | MGnify/ENA primary metagenome ERZ834798 (study PRJEB31850, sample SAMEA3708761) | human gut metagenome | biome: human gut; feature: human-associated habitat; material: faeces | place: China | collected 2014 ...
TTCGCGGCTTACTCCGCTGATTACTGTTTTCTTGGTTCTTTTTGCCATAATTAATTCAGTTTTAAATAGTGTTTAAAAATTCTCAATTGTCAATTCTCAATTGTCAATTAGTTCGTCCTCCATTGCTGCCATGTCGTATTCCATTTTCATGGCTTCGTCTGCCTGCTGTCCGCAGAAGTTTTCCAGTTCACGGAGTATCGTTACGCGGTCGCCGAAATCGTACTGCTGCATGCGGTTCATAATGTCATTCTGAATTTGTTCGATTGTATGTTCCATAGCTTAATCTTTTTTCTTGCTGTCTTTATAATCTTTCACTACCGGGCTTCCGAGCAACTCACGTCTGCTGTAGTACACATTATATCCTTTCTGATAGCGGGTAATGAGTCCTTTGTTTGCCCATTGCTTGATGGTGGTCTTTGCGCACCCAATCATTCGGCACGCATCGGCCTGACCTATGAGTTCATCGGGGGCTTCTGATATGTCTTTACGCGGTGCCGGAGCCACATCGCCCACTCTCAGTCCTAACCTGCGTTCCACTCTATCCAGGCGAAGAAGAAGCTTTTTGTACTCCGAAAGGCTCAGTGTAATTGTTTCCTCCTGCTCTTCCTCTTCTTCGGGTTCGTCTTCCAGATCCGGACAGATGGAACTGATACCAATCTTTCCGGCAAGGAACTGGGCTGCATCGCGTGCGGCATAGAAAAGAGTTTCGTTGCGTTCGTCTTCCGGAACGTCGCGCACATACCGATTGAATACCCATGATTCACTGCGTTTCGTTTCCAGCACTTCCAACTGTATTCGGCTCACATTATCGTTGCAAGCTTTCAAGTGCTCGATGGCACGGTTTATTTCTGATTGCTTTCTCATATTGAACTTTTAACTATTAACTTTTAATTATTCACTCTTTGCGTGCCATTGCCTCAAATTGTCTTTTTACGTCCTTCAGCTCTTCCAGTGACATTTCAGTAAGGTTCTTGCGGAACTTGCTGCGTGTACGGCAGAACTGGTTTATTTTTGCTTTATTCATTTCAAAGTCTGCTTCCGTGTCGTTCGTATAGTTCTTGTTAAGGCAGGATATACGGAACGACAGGGAAAATATCTGTTTCACCAGGGCACGTGCCTGTTTGCGTAATCTGTCGGCTTCTTCACGGTTGAATCGGGTGAGCAACAACCCTGCTTCTTCCTTCGTCAGTCCGGCTGTGCTGTCGGTGCGTCCAGAAGTAAACTGACTGATAAATCCGTGGCGGTCTTCATCGGAAAAACCCATCTTATGGAATTGGGCTTGCAGTGCCTTCACCTGCTGAGGTGTAATGGGTCGGTCTTTCATTGATAATCCTTGATTTTTCATTATTCATTCTTCATTAAAAGATTATTCTTCTCCGTGATACTGACGGGCTTTCTCCGGCACAATGTCGTAATATCCTACCGGACCGATAAAGCGTCCTTTTGAAAATGCCCTGAAGCCTTCCACGTATATTTTCAGCGAGGCATCGTACATCACTCCTTTGGCTGCGCGTCCGTTGGGTAACTGGCCTTCGGCATGGCTGATAAAGATGAGCAGCTTCCGTTTGTGCTGTTCCTTGAAGTCGATGTATTGGCGGTAATTCATTCGAGTGTACTGGAAAGAATCGATTACCACGATGTCGGGGCTTTTCTGTCTCCGGAGGCGGATGCTGAGTTCTTCCATATTCTCGTTGTCAATCAGCAGGAACTTCTTGTTTACGTCCATCATTCCTGTACGCCGGATGGCATCCTGCATGGTGCGGCAGGCACCTTCCTCCATACTGTCGTATGCCACACGGCCAAAACGACACAAATACTTGCAGAGCTGGAGGGCAAAACTGGTCTTTCCGCTTCCGGAGTTTCCCCAAATGATCCATACTCCGCGCCGTTCAGGAGTACCGAAAGCATCATACCAGGGACCTTTGAAATCCATCACATCAAACTTCATGGATAAAAGTTCACGAACCCCCTTCGCATTGCGGTCGAAAGTGAACTTCTTTTTCTGTGGGGGCGGTGTGCTATCCTCTTTATTCATTGCTTCCTCCTTTCCTCATGCGAGCTTCAATAATACGTTTCTGACGGTGTATGCATCGTTTCACGCGGCGAAGGTCGTTGTCGCTTCGCTTGGCATCCTTCAGCACTTCTTCTATATCGGCACGGTCGGTCAGGTTGTTGGCCTGACAGATGGCGTAGATGTCATTCTCTTTCGTGGGAGACACATCGAAGAAACGGCGTCCGATGCGGCTGTTTATTTCCTTGTAACCTTTCTTGTTGTAACGAAGTCCGGCATCCATTCTGCGCTTGATGTAGTCCGTGCTCAGGAACACGATACCTGCATGACCTTCCAGTCGGTTGTAGATGCTGATAAAGTAGTTGAACACGCTGTCGGTAAGCTTGTCGCCTTCATCGAACACCAGCAGCGGGTTTCCCAGGAAAGAAATCATGCTGATGGCGTTTTCCAGCATATCGCGGAGGTTGGTCGTGTCAGTAGGTGCGCCTACCTGCTTGGCTATCTCACGCACAAAGTCTGAGCGTCGCATATCTTCCGAACAGAGGATGTAGAACACGTTGCGGTGCGTCCGACGGTATTCGATGGCCGCTGTGGTCTTACCACATCCTGCATCACCCACAATCCATGTTACGTTCTTGTAAGCCTGTGCATCGCTCAGCGTAAAAGTGATTTCCTTGAAGGTCTTTCCTTCGTGAAGGTTCCATGAGTCGAAGGCAAAGCCTATCTGCGTGGCGATACGTACAAACATTTCGTCGCTGATCAGTTCATACTTTCCGTTGCATAGCTGGCTCACGGTGGCCGAGCTTACGCCCTGCAAGCTTTCTGCGGCACGGTTCAACGTAGGGTAATTTGAGCGGTAGGCAATCAGTGCGCTACGCACCTGTTCTTTCATTTCTGTTGTTAATCCTTTCATTGTTTTAATAGGTATTTAAGTATTGTTTAATCAAATCGTTAGAATTTTCCCAAGCTGTCAAGTTCATCGAACGTCAGGTTCGATACTTTCTTTGTCCAGTCTCCTGATGAGGCAAAGGTCAGCGGTTCATCTGCCAGTACAGGCTCTTCCGGAATATCCGTTTCGGGCATCGGTACCGGAGCTTCCAGTGTACCACGCTTCATTTCTTCTCGGTATCCGTCAAGCTGCTTTTCGCTCACAGCCACCGGGCGCGGCAAACGAAGCTTTGTGTATGCTTCGCCCATGGCTTCTTCCATAAACAGTTCCTCCTGGGCGATGTGCATGGCTGCACGTGTGCGGCGGTTGGCTTCCAGCTGCGCAAACAGATAAGCGTTTTCCTCGTCGGTTCGTTCCTGAGTGGCACGATGGATAGTGACTTTCGGTGTGGCTATTGCCGAATATTTGGCTCCGGTATCAGTAACCGCCCAGAGTTCGATGCGGGTCATGTCTTCCGGATCGTAGCGGTAGAGGAACTGACGGCCTACGTTCTGAAGGTGGAAGTTCATGTCTACCAGTCCGTCATCGCCATACACCATGTAGCTGTATTCCTGCTTGTTCATTCGGAAGATGAAACCTTCCTTGGTGTATTGCACCGGAGCCTGAGAGAACAGCATGAAGATTTCGTGTGCCTCATAGTCATCAAGCGGCTGTGCCTGCGGATTCTCTATCGCGGTGTACATTTCCCTGCGTGTCATGCCGGTGGGGCTGGTAGGATGCTGCATCGAGTTCCATTCTTCGCGGCAGTCGGCATATTGCTGTTTCAGCTCTTCCATCGTGGGAAGCTGGTCAATGTTCGCCATTACCAGGTCAATGTTCACACGGCTTGAAAGCTTCTTTGACGTAATGTTCTGACCGGTGAAGTTGTAAAGCTTGTGAAGTACCTGCTGCTGGAATCGTCCGAAAGCGGACTCTATGGATTTAGACTGGCCGTTATGCGGCATCGTGGTTTTGTGAAGATGGCAGAGTTTCTTGAAAAATCCCTGCGAAGCCAGCTTCTTGTGTCCTCCCTGGTTATCGGTCACTATCTCATAAGGCTTCACCTTCCATGTCTGCAGTGCCATCCGGTACGCCATGTACTGGTTGTAGAAGTTTTCGCCGTCACCGATAAAGTAGCCGAGGAACAGTTCCGTGCAGGCATCCATCACCTCGTACACATCGGTGGTTCGTGCCACCCATCGCTTCTGCCTGTCATCGTACGCACGGTAGTAAAGGTTTATCTTCGTACCGTCTGAATACCACAGCGAGTTAGGCATGGACGGCATTACCGTATCGAAGGTTGGCATATACTTGTTCTTGAATTCCCTCTCGCCGTGAACAGCAGAAAACCACCAAACCATTACCGCCGGATCGTTCAAGTAACTGTGCATCGTAGTAGGACTCTTGATAGTCTTTAGTCCGCGAAGCACCGCCTGACGGTTGTATTCATCGAAGAGCTGCATATCGGTGTAGACAGGGAACTTGCTTCGGCGAAGCTTCAGCAGAAGAGCACCTTCAGCCTTTCCGATTCGGCGTGCGGCACTGTTTCCCAGGTTACCGCTAACCAGCACCACGTATCCCTCACGCTTGTAAGCATTAAACTTCTCGCGCAGACGGGCCGGATTTTTCGGCAGTGTGTGGCCTGTAATTTCGCGGAGACGTTCACAGCAGATCTGAACGCTGCTCCATGTTTCCGCACGACGGGCAAAACCTCCTTTGGCGTGTTCCACACTGCGTGCCTTCTCCGTACGCACCATCTCGTTCATCACCTGGGCGTTCAGGATGTATTCCAGTTGTCTGGCAGGCTCGATACGCGGCTCAAATTCCTTGAAGAACCGTACCGCTTCGGCATCGAACCGAATCTGTGTGTTGATGTACTTTTCCTGCTCACGCTGTTTCATTTCCTCGTATGCATTCTTGAATGTGTCATCGTATGCTGCACGGAGCCGTTCCGGCATGGAGCGGTAGGCAATCAGGGCCTCGCGTCCGTTACCTCCCCTCTGGAGGAGGGTAAGCTTGCCTTCACGAATGTATTTCTTATAGGTGGGCTGGCTGATAAGTCCGCTCCCCACAAGCTCCGTAAAGCTGACGCATAATGTGTTTCCGTACATTTCCATGATTAATTCGTTAAGATTGTAGTCCGGCTCCGGGACTTGAACCCGGACGGCAGCCACCTTACTAAGTTCTGCAAGCCGTGTGTGTTTCATTCCTTTTTCTGTGCTCTCTTATCCTCTCTGTCCAAACGTATTGCTGCAGGTATAAGTGCCAGGCAAAGGGTAACGGTTATAATCAAGTTCATTGTTCCATCTGTCAGTCGGTTCAGTATGGCTGCTGCCAGTATCAGCAGCAGATAGCATGTAGTAGTATTGATTCGTTTCATGATTCTATGGTTTGGTTTTGAGCCATCCCTATTCTCTCGAACCGGGAATGGCAAGGATTCATCATTTATGCAGTTGGTTGATATTTTTCTCTTTTCTTAATTTCTTCGAACAGTTGCGCCTGCATCTTTATTAGCATACAAAACTCTTCGTCTTGAACAGCCTCGCGAAATCCTCTATCACCTTTCACTAAGTCTATCAGTTCGCATACATGTTCAAGCTGTGATTCGATGTTCTTAGAGGAGTACTTTGTAAGATTCATACAGATTTTTTTTAAAGGTTAATAACTTCCGCATACGGATTTTCCATTTCCTTCAGCTCATAGAGCTTTGCTCCATGATTCAAGGCATACGAACGAATAAGTCTTGCTGTAGGGCTATTGGTATCGTATGCCAAAGCCGAACGAACAGAACGGGTTGTTACTTTCAGTTTTGCGGCGATTTCTTCCTGAAGTTCACCGCTTGCTTTAATGAGTTTTCTTGTTTCTGCCATAATTCTATTGTTTTATAGTCTTTATTTTGTACCTTTAGGGCGTGTTCCTATTGGAATACTTTGCAAAAGTAGACAATATTTTGACCAAAACAAATTAAATAGCCAAAATTATGACTTCAAAAGACAGAATTTTGATTTTTATAAAAGAAATAGGGATAAAACAAACTGATTTCTTCACTCTTATAGGAGTCTCTGCGTCAAACTTTAAAGGAGACGCAAAGAAAAGTGAACTTGGCTCTGATAAAATAGTCAAAATATTGACCCAATATCCCAATTTATCACCAGATTGGCTTCTTCTCGGAGAAGGAAACATGCTCCGCTCAGAGGACAAAAAAGAAGACGAACTTCCATCCGTGAACCAAATCTACGAAGGAGCCCCCTACTTTAATGTAGATTTTATAGGTGGTTTTGATGTGATTGTGAATGATCAGACACGAAATCCTGATTTCTATATCAATTATCCTCCCTACAATCAGGAAGGAGTAGTATGGTGCAACCTTACCGGACACTCAATGGAGCCGGAGATAAGCAATGGTGACATTATCGCCTTACGCGAAGTAACGACACCTATCCAATATCTTCCTGCAGGAGAAATATACGGTATTGTCACAGAGGAATATCGTACTGTGAAAAGAGTCAGGTTAAGCCAAAAAGAAGGTTATGTACGGCTTATTCCTTCTAATAAAAGCGAGGAGTTTTGTGAACAGGAAATCCCCATCAGCATGATTCTAAAAGTATATGCTGTTCTGGGAAGTATCAGGAAGTTCTTTTAAACTAAAAGGTCATAGTATATGCCGATTCCCTTGTTGATTTTTCTTATATTTTTGGTTTTAGTTATATTGCGATATATATTCTGGCCAAATTTAAATGACACTTCTAAAGCGACTATAGAATCGAATAAATTCGTTATGGATACTGATGGAACTCGAGTCTTAGTTAATTCTGGTACCATTTATCAATTTATGGAAAGTCTCCAATTAATTGAAAACACATCAAATATTGATACACTTAAAAGCAGAATTGATTTTACAAAAAAACTTTTTAAGCGTATAAAGATTGCATACATGAATGATCAGAGAGGCTACACGGCGGCTTCTTCTAAAGCAAAATCAATGATTAAAAGAGCATACCCTAAATACTATTCTTCGTATGATATGAACTCATTAATGAATCAGGACGAAACTTATTTGAGCAATTTTTATAGTGAGAATGTTGTACGATGTTTTGAGGAATATAAAGAAAAAATGATTTTAGAAATATCTAAATTAAAGACAACTCCTGCAAAACAGAAAAGAATTGAGAATGTAAAGTCATGCTATAAAACATGCTGTGAAACTCTTTCATTTGATGAATGTAATATACATATGGAAAACTTAAAAGAACTGTATGAGATATTCCTACTTATCTATGAAGAATCTAATTGAAAACTAATAATCTATTTGTTATTATGAGACTGGTAAATATTACCATGACTGAAGAGCTGGCTCAAAAGATAGATAACCTTTTGAAAATGGCAACCACATCCAATAATCAGGTATGTGCGCCTGTAACAAATGACGATGAGTTGAATGAATATATCGCAATAGGTGAAATTCTTGAACCGATGGGCTATGCCAAAAGACTGACAGGAAACCTTTTTCACATAACTCCTGCAGGAATGTATTTCGTTAAGACCGGAGGTTTTACGTCCATGTATTGGGAAAAAAGAAATGAAGAGGAAAAGAAAAAGAAGGAAGAAGCTAATAAGAAAAAAGATGAGAAAATAAAGCTATGGCTATCCATTTGGGCTGGTGTGGCTACTCTGGTCAGTCTGCTCCTCGCTTTTTTGAAGTGATGACATGCGTTTTACCATCCGCTGAACCTCTTGTAATGCTCTGTCTGCGATATTATCTCCTAAAACAGGAATTACACTATGACCTTGTTCGCATACAATACAAACTATCTCACGCAAAGCAAATTCATATAAAGTCACTTTGCGCTGATTATCTAATATTGTTCGAATAATTCCTGTCATATTTTTTAGAAAATAAGCTCCCGGACTTTCACCGGGAGCGTTCACCTTAAATCTAATACCTATAAAAACACAATATCACAAAGTATTGGAGCAGAACCCGGACTCGAACCGGAATCTGAAGCAGCTTACCCGGGAGCTCTTCCGCACTATCCTGATTATGCTATTCTGCATCATTTCTACACGCACACACGTTTTCACCGTAAAAATACGTATTATCATCCAAATAAACACTATAAATCAGCAACTTACATTAATTTTACCGCATAATCAATGCGTAAATATATAATACTATCTATATCAAAATATAGACTAAAACACACTAATAGCACACGAAAAAAGCAATCTCCTACCAAATACACGACTTAAAACCAGTTAAAAAGGTATCCCCAACTTTTTATTTTGCGCGTAAAATAAATAAAAAAGGGTATCCCCAACTGGTATCCCCAAAGGTATCCCCAACCCCTTTTTTAACATTTAAGAAAGAGATTCTGAAACCGCTTGTTTTCCCCGTCTAAATGGGCACTTAAACAGATTTCTAAACACATAAACAGGCATAAAAAAAGGCCGAAATAAGCCTTTACAGCCTATTCCAGCCCCGTTTAGGTGATATTTATAGGGTGATGTAACAAAAACGCATTTAAAGCCCGCGTTTAGGCCGTTTAGATGTAAAGCCGATGTAAAGTAATGTCACATTTCGTTTTGCGTTCGCATGAAAGCCCGTATTCGTTTAACTTTCTGATAAACAAACCGCAACAACATTTTTGCCGCCGTTCTATCTTACACAATTCGTTCTGATGCCCGTAAACGTAAAGGCGTTTTTTCAACCCTGTTTTAAAGGGTTTTACGACAATCTATATTCCGTTGATTTTCTGAAAGAAACACACATCCTGATAAGAAGTGCCCACCCGTATCCAGTCCTTCAGGATACCACATTCAATGTAACCCGCTGAAGTGAACAGCTTCCGGCTGGCTACATTCCCCATCGGCACATAGGCATACAATTGCCGGAGACCCAACAAGGAAAAACAATGCGATTCCAAGAGAGAAAGTGCCGTCTGCGCCACTCCCTGCCCCCGCAAGTCCTTCCGCACTACAACTCCTACCTCCGCCCGGTTGTGACGTGCATCAAAGGAAAACACATCCACAATACCGGCTACTCCCTGTTCCTCGCACACAATCATCAGCCGCAGTTGCCCGTCGGCATACAAGTCATTCTGGCTCTCCGCGATGTAGCGTTTCATCTGATAGCGGGAATAAGGGCCCGTAGCCGTACCCAGCTCCCAAAGTGCCGCATCATTCTCAAACGAGAGCATCACCTCCAAATCTTCCGGCTCGGGTGCGCGGAGACTGATATTTCCCTGTTTCATGGCGTGTTCATTTTTCCGGTTCGTCTTTCTGCAAATCAAGCTCCCGCATCAGGCGGGCACGTCCCGGCACACAAAACAGCGAAGCTACCAACAGCATGCCCATGCACAACAGACTGGTAACATCGAGCGTGGTATAGTACACCGTCAGATTGAACAGCGCCGGGGCCAGCAGCATGGCCAGACGGATTTCGCACCAGCGGCGGTAGCTCACCAATGCTTCGGGCAAAGACAACTGACGGACATAGCGCGTCAGCGAAAGGCTGAACATGCGCAGCGACAAGGGTATCAGACACACCGTCAGCAAAATGCCAACAGTCTGCAAGATATATTCTGCCTGCGCATCGCCCACCATACTTCCCTGAGGCAATACATCCGTTTCATACAACACACACCCTGCCACGACCAGTATCCAGAACAAGGCAAATTCCGCTTCCAGCACATGGAGCAGACGAGTCATTCTTTTTTCCATTTCTTTCTATCTTTAAAGAGTTCCGGTAAACGCCACGCGGTTCACAATAGAGCGTCCCAGCGTCACCTCATCCGTATATTGCAATTCATCACCGATGGAGATTCCACGGGCAATGACGGTTATCTTCACATCGCAGCCCGCCAGTTTGCGGAAAATGTAGAAGTTGGTGGTATCTCCTTCCATCGTAGAACTCAGCGCCAGGATTACCTCCTTGACGGTACCTTCTTTCACACGGTTTACCAGGCTTTCAATCTCCAAATCGGAAGGCCCGATGCCATCCATGGGCGAAATCACCCCGCCCAGCACATGATACAGTCCGCGATACTGCTGGGTGTTTTCTACCGCCATCACATCGCGTATATTCTCTACCACACACACCGTGGTCACGTCGCGCGAAGGATTGGAGCAGATGCGGCACACATCCGTATCGGAAATATTGTGACACACCTTACAATACTTCACCTCTTTCTTCAAGGTAGAAATGGCACTGCTGAAAGCCTCTACCGTGGCCGTGTCCTGACGCAGCAAGTGCAGTACCAGCCGCATGGCTGTTTTCCGTCCGATACCGGGAAGTTTGGCAAACTCCCCCACCGCTTTTTCCAGTAAAACTGAAGGATATTGTTGATTCATGCTTATCGTTTCTTTAATACGAATGGCAAAAATACGGATAAAACAAGAACCGGCCTCCATTTCTCGGAGATTATTTTCAAGGAAGTCTTCCACCGAATCCCGTTTTTATATTACCTTTGCATAAAACAACTCACAGATATAACCTATGGACATAACCAGCGCAGAGTTCGTCGTAAGTAACTCACGGGCCGACATGTGCCCCCAGACTCATCTTCCGGAATATGCCTTCATCGGGCGCTCCAACGTGGGAAAATCCAGTCTCATCAACATGCTGACCAAGAATCCCAAACTGGCCATGACTTCGGCCACACCGGGAAAAACCTTGCTCATCAACCATTTCCTCATCAACAAAGAATGGTATCTGGTAGACCTACCCGGCTACGGCTATGCCCAGCGGGGGAAAAAGATGATGGAGAAAATCCAGAAGCTTATTGAATACTACGTACTGGAGCGGGAACAGATGACCTGCCTGTTCGTCCTCATCGACAGCCGGCTGGAACCGCAGCGCATCGACCTGGAATTCATCGAGTGGTTAGGAGAAAACGGCATCCCCTTCGCCCTGATTTTCACCAAAGCCGACAAGCAGAGCGTAGGAAAGACGAAGGCCAGCGTAAACCGTTTCCTGGACACGCTGAAAGAACAATGGGAAGAGCTGCCTCCGCATTTCATCTCGTCTTCAGAGAACAAGACCGGACGACAGGAAATCCTCGACTACATAGAACAAGTAAACCGTTCGCTCAAGGAGCAGGCAGAATAAAAAATATCCTCCAGACTGCGATTTTCACCCAAACAGTCTGGAGGATATTTTTTCATTATAGCTTCCCGCTCAGCGAGAGAAAACGATATTTCCTTCCTTACTCACATCCAGCCGGACATTATAACAAGCCGCCCCGTCAGGGATGCAAAGTGTAGCCACGTAACGATACCCATTTTCATCCACCTTCACAAAATCCATATCGCTCAGAATGGCGTTGTTCAGGAAATCGGCAGGTACCACGCGGGCAAACATTTCCTTATTTATATCTTTGGAGAACAAACGTTCCTTTCCCTTGTACACGCAGATGTGGATGATATTGTCATAGTAGATATTTTCCACCGGAAGACCTTCTTCATTGATGCTGACAAGGGTTACCCGCTTCTTGGTCGGGTTGATGTACGAATAACCTCTGTAGCGCTCTCCTCCGTGGAAAATAACCGAGTCTTTTTCAAACACCTCACTCTCTACCACCTTCACCGGAACCACCGTACCAAACGACAACGTATCCGATTCGGCCTTATGCAGGCTCACCGTCTCGCCCACCGACGTGCGGTAGCGCAGGCTGTACGAAAGGCATTCTTCTATGAAATAATGAATGGGTTGGGCACTGTACACCGTCATCGTGTCATTGTGCACCGAAAAAGGCATCGGGGCATTAATCTGGCTGGCATAATAAATACTGTCGCCTTGAATCTTGAATAAAGGTGCCTCCGTGTTGTCATCCAGCCAGATACCTTGCAGCCGTTGTATGACTTCCTGATTTTCATCCTGCTTTTCTGCTCCGTTCTGCTGAGGAGACAGACATCCTGCCAGCATTCCTAATCCCCCAAGGAGCATTCCCAAGCCCGTTTTTTTCATGCGTAAATGAATTTCTACATTTTCTCCGGCAAAAATACGAATAAAAAGTGACAAAAACAGAAAATGCAGCAAAGTTATTGGCAGATAACCGGCCATTTCACAAGTGGGTTTAGAGAAAAAGAAGGTTGTTCACCAGCCTGTCGAAACAAGATACAGGCTCCCGGAAAAATTGCTCGAAAAACAAAAAAAATATTCTGAATAACAAATACTTCCTATTTTGCACATGAATCAACATTTTTATCAGAAAAAGTGAAATTTATATAGATTATTTTACATTCCAGAAAATTTTAAATTGTATTAGAATTAGTAAAATAGATAAAAGCATGAGCAGAAAAATCACTTTTCTTACCCTGTTTCTGTGGCTGATGACGGTAACTTTTCCTGTCATTGCGCAGCAGAAAGCAGACACGACCTACACCTTCCGCTTCGTTCCGCAGAAGGACATGTTCTACGTGCCTTGGAATGGCAATGACACGGAGCTTGCCCGCCTGCTGGAGTGTATCGAAAAAAACAAAGCAACAATTCTTGACGGCAAGCTGCCGCTTTATGTCGATGGCTACTGCAACTCGCTGGGCAGTGAAGCCGAGAACCTTGCCACGGCAAAGATCCGTGCCAACCGTGTGAAATCCGAACTGATTATACGCGCGGAAATAAAAGAGGAGAATTTCATTACCCGCAACCATGCGACTGAGGGTGATTTTGTCACTGTGCGCATGACGGTACCGATAAAGGAAACAGCCGCGACGGATGCTGATACGGAAGCACGACGCAAGGCGGAAGCCGAACGTTTGGAAGCCGAGAAGCGTGCCGAACAGGAACGGCTTGCCGAAGAGCAGCGCAAGGCGGAAGAAGCACGACCCAATACTCTTACCGACACGCCGTCGGAAACCAAAATCACAAATGATTATCATCTCTCCCTGCGTGCCAACCTGCTGCGCTGGGCCACCCTGACACCCGATTTAGGACTTGAATGGCGCATCTGCCCGTCGTTGGGCATTGCCGTAAACGGCTCGTGGACTTCTTGGACGTGGAGCGACAAGGACCGCCGCTATGCACTCTGGGAAGTGGCTCCGGAAGTGCGTTACTATATGGGCGAGAAGAAAGCCTGGTATCTGGGTGCGATGTTCAAGGCCGGACAGTTCAACTACAAGCTCTCCGAAACGGGCAAGCAGGGCGACCTGATGGGTGGCGACATCACCGCCGGCTACCAGTTGCGGCTGAATAAGGCACTGAATCTTGATTTCAACCTCGGTCTGGGCTACCTGAATGCAGACTATGAGAAATATGAGGTCATCGACGGTGTGCGCGTGCGCCGCGGCAACGGGACAAAGGACTGGTGGGGCCCCATCAATGCCGGTGTGACATTGGTATGGAAAATTAAATGAAGAATTAAGAATGAAGAATGAAAGACTGAACTGACGGTCAACGGGGTTAACCCTATAATATTTGTTCTTTTGTTCTTATGTCTAAAAAAATATAATATGAAAGCAAGACAATATATAAATATGATGGGAATGGCAACCGCCGTGCTGCTCTCTTCATGCGTGAAGGACACGCTTTATGACACGCCGCACCCCGACAAGGGAGTTGTCACCATCAGCCTGACGGGACTGTCGGCAGACGATAACTATGTACTCGACATGGACGGGAAGGTGGCCGACATTACAGGTTCGCCATTCACCAATCCCGACCTGCTCAATCCGGGAACACACAGTATGGTAATCTATAACCGTGCGGAAGGTTTCACTTTCGACGGACGGATGGCACGGGTCAATGCCCCTGATGGCAAGAGCCGTGCGGACGGTGCATCCGTAATCCCCCTGCCGGGCTATCTGAAGACCATCAGTCAGGAGATTACCGTAACAGCTGACGACACGCTGCGTGTCAACCCTGTTCCGCAGCAGCGTGTACGTGACCTGCAACTGGAACTGGAAGTGACGCAGGGACGCCCCGAACTGATACAGAGCGTGACCGCCACCCTCAGCGGCATAGCCGGAATTTTTGATATGGAGAAGGGACAGACCATCGGCGAACCGACCTCCACGGTCTTCTCCTTCATCCGTGACGGCAGCAAGCTCACGGCCGACGCCCGCCTGCTGGGTACGATGGGAGCCGTGCAGACGCTGGTGCTGGACATCGTCTTTACCGATGGCGGACGCACACAGCGCACGGAGGTCGACCTGACGGAAGCCCTTGCGGACTTTAACAGCGATATGACCACCGCCTACCGTGTGACCGGAACACTGGAAACCCCCGTCGGCATGGAGGAAGGCAAGGGCGAAATTACCGGATGGGAAACGGTAGAAAGTGGCGATGCCAGTGCGGAAATGTAAGTAAATTAAAGCTATTCCTTAGTGTAAATGATAAAAGAAGTTTTGAGCGAATCTAATGAATAATTAATAATTAATAAGATGAAGACAAGATTTTTTGCTTTCGCAGCGCTGGCATTGACACTTGCCGCCTGCAACAACGACAATGAGAACCTGAATGACGGCCCGGTAGCCGCCAAGTTTATCGCCGACATTACGCCCGCTACCCGCGTCAATTCGGAAGGAACCGACTGGACTGACGGCGACTGCATCGGCATCACCGGCGCCGGCTTCATCAACATACCCTACGTGAGAGAGAGCGGCCAGTTCGTGCCCGAGGATAAGACCATCTATTTCAATGATACCGAAACGAAGACCTTCAATGCCTACTATCCGTATCAGTCTGACGGCGGAACGGTGACCGTCAACACCGCAGCCGACAAGCAGGGTCCCGGCATCGACTTCCTCTTTGCCTCGGGAGCGAAGGGAAGCACCCGCAGCCCGGAGGTGAGCTTCACCGACAAAACCGACAAAGGCGGTGAAGACAACTCCTTCCACCACCGCATGAGTCTCATCAAATTCACCTTCAAGCCAGGCGACGGCCTCATTTTCAACGGAATGGAACCTGCTGACTACACGTTGGACGGACTGAAGCACGAAGGCACTTTCGACACGGCTACCGGAACGACTGCCGTAACCGCAGCCGTCGAATCGCCGATTACCATGCAGCTGGGCGGTGCCACCACTTCGCAAGTCATCATTCTCCCGCAGGGAGTGACCACCTCTCTTGACCTTACAGTGTCTTTCAACGGACTGGACTATACAACCACACTGCCGAATCCATCCAAGCCCGAAGCGAATCAGTTCTCCGCAGGCTATGCCTACACCTATAACATCACGCTCAACAACAAGGGCATCACGGTGGAAGAACCGGAGATTACCCCGTGGGAACCCGGAAATTCGAACGATGTAAGCATCACGCTGTAAGCCCCACATACCGCTGCCCCGGCGCAAGCGTCAAGCCGGAGCTGCCCATAGGCCCTATGGTGCGACGGCCGCCTTCGCAGGCGGCGGCAGCACAAAACGAAAACAAATAAAAAACAACCCAATATGAAGAAAAGACATTCCATCCATGTACTTCTTGCCGCAGCCGCACTGCTACTTGCCATGGCTGCCTGCACGAAGGACGAACTGGCGGACGGTGACCGTCTGCCCGAAGGACAATACCCCCTTGAGATAGCCCGCATCACCCTCGGAGTGGAGGGCGGCGAGGCGCAGCTCTGGGGCACACGGCAGACGCGCGTCAGCGAGATTGCGGACGGCACGGGTAGCGAGTTCAGCGCGGACGACAAGTTCGCCGTACAGATAGACGGAAAGGAAGAGGTCGGCACCTACGCCGTGCAGGACAACAACACCGTCAAAGCCGAAGCACCCCTGTACTGGAGCGACACCGGCAAACACACCGTCACCGCCTGGTACCCCGCAAAGAGTGGCACCCTCGACCTCAGCGACCAAAGCCAAAGTCTTGCCTACCTGCTGTACGCCACGGGCACGGGAGACTACCAGACACCCGTCACGCTGACCTTCACCCACCAACTGGCCAAGGTGCGCGTCACGCCTTCGGACGATGCACTCGGCGAAGTGCAGAGCCTCCAGCTCTATACCTACACACAGTGTACTTATGAAAAAGGCAAGGTCGGACAAGGCTCGCAAGAGGGCTGGATAGAGATGAAGAAGTGCGAATACACCGAAAACGGCAACGTCATCAACTGCTGGGAGGCGAACGTGGTGCCCGGCTACGAAATCAAGAAACTGAGGGCAAACGGCACCGAGGAACGCAACCTCTCTGCTGCCATCACCCCTGAGGCGGGCAAGTTCTACAACATCACGCTGAACTATGACCCAGGCTATACCGAAGTGAGCGAAGGCAACTACACTGTGAACAACGAGAAGGGCCTGAAGAACCTTGCCGAATTGGTGAACAACGGAGCGACCGACATCAACATCACCCTGACGGGCGACATCAACCTGACCGGGGAGTGGACGCCGATAGGAAATTATGAACAAAAATACACCGGCACCTTTGACGGCAACGGCAAGACCATCACGGGGCCAACCTTTAACCAACAGGAAACCAACAATGTAGGACTGATTGGTCGTCTTGGCGAGAATGGTATAGTGCGGGACGTGAAACTGGATAAGGTTAATATAAAAGCGAACAATAATGTCGGTGGAATAGTAGGTGGAAATAATGGAGGCTCCATTATTGGTTGTTCGGTGTCGGGAGACATCAGCGGAGTCCTACAGGTAGGCGGCGTGGTGGGATACTTAGGAATTGGCAATAATGTAGTTACGGCCTGTTACCACGAGGGCAGCGTCAGCGGCTCCGTGTCTGTAGGCGGAGTGGCGGGAGATAGCGATTATGGTTCACTAACTGCCTGTTACCATGTAGGCAATGTCAGTGGCTCTCAGAAAGTGGGCGGCGTGACAGGATTTGCGCCTGGCAATCTTGCTAAAGTCAAAGCCTGCTACTGGAATGGTTATGACGGCAATGGCATCGGCCTTGGTAGAGGCGAAGCTACGAAGGTGGACGGCACAACCGTCACCTGGCAGACGGCCGTTGATGCCATGAACGCCGCCCTGCAGAATGCAGGTTCAGAGTGGCGTTACGAACTCACTGGAGAATTGCCTACCTTGAAAAAATAGTAAACCGTCGGGCGGGAAAAATTCCGCCCGAAACGGAAAATAACTGAAGTATAACCCAAAAAGAAAAGAACTCCCATTCCGGGCGGGAGTATTGTGCCCGGTAACATCATACAGACACCGCAGCCCGCTACCGTAAGGTCAGTGGGCTGCATTTTAATAAGGAGAAAAGAATAATATAAAAAATGAGGTAACCCGTATGAAACAGAAAACAATAGCAACCAGACATCTGCGCACCAAGATAGCGGCAGGATATGTGCTGATACTATTCGTCATTTTCGGCATCGTCTATATTGGGCTCAATGAACAGAACAGACAACAGGAATTGGAAGCTACTACCTACAAAATAAGAAGTCTCCGCAAGGATGTACACGAGGTATATATGAAGGTAGTGGATTTATCCATGATTGGTGAAACTGATGGCAGTGATATAAAATACTTCCACTTTTTTTGTGGATATATGGGAGAGATCTCTTATCTTTGCTACGTGAATAATAACACGGAAAGCAATGGAGATAAACTTTGATAAGGACTATTTGCGCCAATTGTACGAGGAAGGGAAAACGACGGACAAGAAACATCGTTTCCAGCCGAATATCGTGGCACGCTACCAGTTACGCATCAAAGTGCTGGAACAAGCAAGAAGCGTGGAAGAGCTTTACGTCATCCACTCGCTTCATTATGAAGTGTTGAAAGGTGACAAGGCTGGTATTTCCTCCATCCGTGTGAACGACCAGTACCGCATTGAGTTCACGGTAGAACAGGTCTCATCGGAAACGGTGGTGACCATCTGCAATATACTTGAATTATCAAACCATTATAAATAGAATAATTATGGGAAAATACATCTGTCAACGCCCTATACATCCGGGCGAACTGCTGAAGGAAGAGACCGAAGAACGCAAGCTCTCGCAGCGCAGATTGGCCGAGCAGATGGGCATCTCCTACAAGGTATTGAATGACATTCTCAACTGCCGCAGGCCGATTACTACGCAGACAGCGATGCTCTTCGAGGCAGCTTTGGGTATCAGTGCTTCGCTACTGATGCGGATGCAGCTTGATTGCAATATGCAGCAGGCGGCTGCAGACCCCTCTTTTATGGAGCGTCTGAAGCAGGTACGCAAGTATGCCGCCATGCTGTAACTCATGGTACACTGAAAGTTTCCCGTCCCACTTCTCCCGATAAAAGGGGAAGGTGGAACAGGTCTTTTGGAATAGTCTTGCAGATGAAATACGAAGATGCGCTTGCTTTTTTTATGATTCTGAAACTTATAAACTTATAAGTAATGGAGTTGCGGATATGCATTGCCTTAGCGATGAATATCTTGCCGATGAACTGCTGATGGAATGGAGAGAAATACATTCCATCAAATAAATATTGACATGAAAGGAGCACGTGATAGAACACACGGAGAATCCACCAATGGATTGTATCGACGGTTATTGAAAAGTGAGATAAGAGAATAAAAAACAGGAGCCTTCGGCAGTGCCGGGGGCTTCGTGCATTTACAATTGTCTCGATACAGGACACATGAATATATCAGACTACATGATAGAAAAAGAAGAGTTGGTTAAACCCCTATCGGTATAAAAAATACCCGTTGAAAGATACTCCACATAAGAGAAAAATGTATTATTTTTGCAATATGATTGAACTATCCAAACATATAGAAGTATTATTGCTGGAGAATGATTGTGTCATCGTTCCCGGCTTGGGAGGATTCATTGCCCATAAACGGCAGGCTGCATACTCCATCCAAAAAGGAGAATTCATGCCGCCCCTCCGCACCATTGGTTTCAATCCGCAACTGATAATGAACGATGGGCTGCTGGTACAGTCGTACATGCAAGCTTTTAACACCGACTTTCCCGATGCAACCCGCCGGATTGAAAAGACTGTGGCTGAAATAAAAGACCAATTGTACCAGCAGGGTCAGGTCACCCTGCACAACGTGGGTACAATCTATTATAACATGAACGGCGGCTATGCCTTTGAACCGGCAGCCGCATCTTTCTTCACTCCAAGTCTATACGGGCTGGAAAGTTTCACGCTTCCGCAGCTGCAGACATTGCCTGTGTCTTCTCCGAAGCCGTTGATTCCGGAAATACATGAAGCGGCAAGCAAACCGAAGAGACATTTCTCCTTGCGCCATTTCACGCGCAACGTAGTGGCCATAGCTGCAGCCGTATGCCTGTTCTTCGTGCTCTCCGTTCCGGTGGAAAACACGTACATGGACGATGCGAATTATGCTTCGCTGGGCTCAATCAGTATGTTTGATGCCATCCGCAACCAGTCGGTAGCCACCAGCATACAAACGACTCCGAAAGCAGCAGTTGCACAAAAGGCTGTAAAGAAACAGAAGAGCGAAAAGCGTGTCCGCAACAACGTAAACACGCTGAAACCGGTAGTTGTGAAGACAGAAAAGATTGCAGCCGCACCTGCAGCAAAAACAGCCGTAACCAAAACGGCTGCCACCAAAGCTGAAGCAAAAGCGACACAAAAGCCGAAACCGGCTTCCGCACAGCCTACTGTAAGCAAGAAAACGGCCTACATCATCGTAGCCAGCCTGCCGACATCGGACGATGCCCAACGTGAACTGAAAAAATTCCAGCAGAAAGGATACAAGAATTGTCAGGTACTTGAATCGAACGGGCGCTTCCGCATCGCACTGGATAGTTATGCCACTTCAGGCGAAGCTTACCAAAAAGTGCAGGCACTGCGTAATCAGGAAGAATTCAAGAGTGCCTGGGTATTCACTTCAAAATAAATACGCCCTTTTAAACAGAATGAAAAGAGTAAGATGCCCCAAATGTGACAACTTCATCCAGTTTGATGAAACCAAGTATGGAGAAGGACAGTCACTCGTTTTTATCTGTGACAACTGCAAGAAGCAGTTCAGCATCCGTATCGGAAAATCGAAACTGAATGCCGCCAACCGCAAGGAGGAAGTAATCGACGAGAAAGAAGGCATGCAGGATTTCGGCAACATACTGGCCGTGGAAAACGTATTTGCCTACAAGCAGGTACTTCCGCTGCATGAGGGAGATAACCTCATCGGCCGCCGATGCAAAGGTAATGACATCGACATCCCTATCGAAAGCAATGACCCAAGTCTGGACCGCCGGCATTGCTACATCAATGTCAAGAAGAACAAGCAAGGGAAAATCATTTATACCCTGCGCGATAACGACAGTATCACAGGAACTTTCCTGATGAATGAAATTTTAGGACCGAAAGACCAAATCCGCATTGAAGACGGAGCTATTATTACCTTGGGAGCTACGACCTTGATTCTAAGAGCTGCCGAGGGACAAACGGAAGAGTAAACCGCACACGGACTCTATAATTTTAGGATAACTAATAACTAACAAACCTTTTTATTTCGATTATGGCTTTTACAAACAACGTAATGATTGTCCGGCATAAATTGCTGGAAAACCTGGTTGCTTTATGGAAAGAAAATCAATTAGTAGAAAAAATTGACCGCATTCCTTTGGAAATCAGCCCTCGCCGCTCACAGCCGGCAGGACGCTGCTGTATCCACAAGGAACGTGCCGTTACTAAATATAAGTTGCTTCCGCTGCTGGGCTGGGATATGACCGATGAAACGGATGAGCTGACTCCGCTTTCTGAATATGCCCGCAAAGCATTGGAACGCAAGGAAAGAATCAAGGAAAATATTCTCTGTGTCATCGACGAAGCATGTTCTTCTTGTGTACAGGTGAACTACGAAGTAAGTAACCTTTGCCGGGGTTGTGTGGCAAGAAGCTGCTACATGAACTGTCCGAAAGGAGCTGTACACTTTAACAAGAAGACTGGTCAGGCACAGATTGACCACGACAAGTGTATCAGCTGTGGTATCTGCCACAAGAGCTGTCCGTATCACGCCATCGTCTACATTCCGGTGCCTTGTGAAGAAGCTTGTCCGGTGAAAGCCATCAGCAAGGACGAGCACTACATCGAACACATCGATGAAAGCAAGTGTATCTATTGTGGAAAATGTCTGAATGCCTGTCCGTTCGGAGCCATCTTCGAAATCTCTCAGGTATTCGATGTATTGGAAGCTATCCGTAAGGGAGAACAAGTAATTGCCATTCCGGCTCCGTCCGTATTGGGACAGTTCAAGGCTACCATCGAACAAGTGTACGGTGCATTGAAGGAGATTGGCTTTGCCGATGTGATTGAAGTGGCTGAAGGTGCCATGCACACTACCAGCAACGAAGCACACGAACTGCTGGAAAAACTGGAAGAAGGACAGAAATTCATGACTACTTCCTGCTGCCCGTCGTACATCGAACTGGTGAACAAGCATATTCCTGACATGAAGCCTTACGTATCAAGCACCGGTTCTCCGATGTATTACGCGGCTCGCATTGCTAAAAAGAAATACCCGAATGCGAAGGTAGTCTTCATCGGCCCGTGTATCGCCAAAAGAAAAGAAGCACAGCGCGACGAATGCGTAGATTACGTGCTGACATTCGAAGAACTTCACCCGATTTTCCGTGGCTTGGGTATTGAACTGGAACAGGCCAACCCGTACAAAGTGGCATACGAATCCGTATGTGAAGCACACGGATTCGCACAGGCAGGCGGTGTAGCCGGAGCAGTGAAAGCTTATTTAGGCCCGAAAGCCAACAGTATCAAGATCATGCAGTTCTCTGACTTCACGAAGAAGAATATCGGTGTACTCCGCGCTTACGCCAAGACCGGAAAAGTGGATGCACAGTTCATCGAAATGATGGCTTGCGAAGGTGGATGTGTAACCGGCCCGAGCGCACACAACGACCCTGTAGCTGGAAAACGCCAGTTGAACCAAGACTTGCTGAAACGTACCTTGAAGTACGAAAACAATAACCAGGAATAAACCCATGAGGGAACTTATTGAACGCCTTTACCGGGAGCAGACACTGGCTCCCGGTGAATTGCGTACCCTTCTGCTGGAGTGCCGGGGGGAAGACCTCGACTTTCTCATGCAAAAGGCACGTGCCGTAGCACAAAGCCATTTCGGAAACAGAATCTATATCCGTGGACTTATTGAAATAGGGAACTGTTGTCACAATGACTGTTTCTACTGCGGTATCCGAAAAAGTAACCGCCACCTGAAGCGATACCGACTGGATGCAGAAACTATTCTGGCCTGCTGCCGGCATGGATATGAGTTGGGATTCCGTACCTTCGTCCTGCAAGGAGGAGAAGATAACTACATGAACGATGACAGGGTAACGGAAGTGGTTACTGCCATACGAACCGAATTCCCCGATGTGGCCATCACCCTTTCACTCGGTGAACGCCCCACACTTTCCTACAAACGTTTTTTTCAGGCAGGTGCCAATCGCTATCTGTTGCGCCACGAAACGCACAACGAAGCACATTACCGCCGCTTGCACCCTGAAGACATGTCGCTGTCCAACCGTTTGCGTTGTCTGAACGATTTGAAACGCATCGGATTCCAGACGGGAACTGGCATCATGGTGGGAAGTCCGGGACAAACCGTCGACCACCTGGTAGAGGACATTCTTTTCATAGAACAGTTCCGTCCCCAGATGATTGGTATCGGTCCTTTCCTGCCTCATCATGACACTCCTTTCGCTTCCTGCCCACCCGGCAGTCTCACGCAGACACTCACGCTACTTTCCATCTTCCGGCTGATGCATCCGCAGGCATTGATTCCTTCTACCACCGCCCTGGCAAGCCTTACACCCGACGGGCGCGAGAAAGGTATACTGGCAGGTGCCAATGTAGTGATGCCCAACCTCTCTCCGGTAGAACAGCGAAAGAATTATGCCTTGTATGACAATAAAGCCTCGATGGGCTCAGAAGCTGCCGAAGGACTGCGTCTGCTGGCACAACGGCTGGCTGCCATTGGTTACGAAATAGATAAAAGCCGAGGAGATTATCCCGGCAAAACACTATAAATTACATTACAGCTATGTACAAGATTGATTCTCAAAAGGCAGAAGAATTTATCTGCCACGAAGAAATTCTCGATACCCTGGAATATGCCCAAAGTAAAAGCCAGGACAAGGAACTGATACGTTCCATCATTGAAAAGGCTCGCCTGTGCAAGGGACTTTCTCACCGCGAGGCTGCTGTACTATTGGAATGCAACGATCCGGAACTGGTGGAGGAAATCTACCGCCTGGCTCGTGAAATCAAGCAGAAATTCTATGGCAACCGCATCGTAATGTTTGCCCCACTCTACTTGTCAAACTATTGCGTAAACAGTTGTACTTACTGTCCTTACCACGTAAAGAACAAGACCATTGCCCGCAAGAAACTGACACAGGAAGACATCCGTCGTGAGGTCATCGCCCTGCAGGACATGGGGCACAAGCGTCTGGCACTGGAAGCAGGAGAAGATCCGATTCACAACCCTATCGAATACATTCTGGAGTCGATAAAGACTATCTATAGTATCAAGCACAAGAACGGAGCCATCCGTCGGGTAAACGTAAATATTGCTGCGACCACGGTAGAGAATTACCGTCGCCTGCACGAGGCCGGTATCGGTACCTACATTCTGTTCCAGGAAACGTACCACAAGGAGAATTACGAAAAGCTTCACCCCAGAGGTCCGAAGAGCAACTATGCCTACCATACGGAGGCCATGGACCGCGCCATGCAAGGAGGAATCGATGATGTGGGTATCGGCGTATTGTTCGGCCTGAACACCTACCGTTATGATTTTGTAGGACTGCTGATGCATGCCGAACACCTGGAAGCGACTTACGGCGTAGGTCCGCATACCATCAGTGTGCCCCGTATCTGCTCGGCCGACGACATTGACGCCTCGACCTTCGAGAACGCCATCTCCGATGAGATATTCCAAAAAATTGTAGCCGTCATCCGTATCAGCGTACCTTATACGGGTATGATTATTTCTACACGTGAATCGCAGCGTTCACGCGAGAAGGTACTTGCCCTCGGCGTGTCACAAATCAGCGGAGGTTCCCGCACCAGTGTGGGAGGTTATGCTACCGAAGAACTGCCGGAAGAAAACTCGGCTCAGTTTGATGTAAGCGACCACCGCAGTCTGGATGAGATTGTAGCCTGGCTGCTGAAATTAGGTTACATTCCCAGTTTCTGTACGGCCTGCTACCGTGAAGGACGTACGGGCGACCGTTTCATGTCGCTGGTCAAGACGGGCCAGATAGCCAACTGCTGTGCCCCCAATGCCTTGATGACGCTTCAGGAATACCTCTGCGACTACGCTTCGCCCGAAACACGCCGACTGGCTGAAGACATGATTCGCAAGCAGATGGAAGAGATTCCGAATCCCGCCATCCGCAAAAGAGCCTTGGAAAATCTGGAACGGATTGCCGAAGGAAAACGCGACTTTCGTTTCTAATGTGTGAACTTAAAGCCTCATTAAACGTATGAACGATACTCCCCGTGCCAACCGGCTGCACATCGGTCTGTTTGGCAAGCGAAATGCCGGAAAGTCATCACTGATTAATGCCCTGACACATCAGGATACAGCCCTCGTGTCGGATATTCCCGGCACGACTACCGACCCAGTCTTTAAGGCCATGGAAATCCATGGTCTTGGTCCCTGCGTATTCATTGATACGGCCGGCTTCGACGACGAAGGCGAACTGGGCGAACTCCGCATCCGACAGACACAGCGTGCGCTGGAGAAGACAGACATCGCCCTAATGGTCTGTACCGACGAACATCTGGACGAAGAGTTGCACTGGCAACGCTTGCTGAAAGAAAAGAATGTGCCTGTTATCTGGATACTGAACAAATGTGACCTATTGTCCGATGCCGAACAGACCATGCGCCGCATCGAACAGCAATGCGGACAGGTTCCTCTGTTGGTGAGCACCCTCACCGGAAAAGGTCTGGACGACATTCTGCGCAGCCTGCGGAACAAGTTGCCGGATGAAACCATGGCACAAGGCATCGTAGGCCGGCTGGTAGAAGAAAACGACACCGTCATGCTGGTCATGCCACAGGACATCCAGGCCCCCAAAGGCCGCCTTATCCTGCCTCAGGTACAAACCATCCGCGAGCTGCTGGACCGCAAATGCCTGGTGATGAGCTGTACCACCGACAAGATAGATGCCATGCTGGCCGCATTAGCCCGTCCGCCGAAGCTGATTATTACCGACTCACAGGTGTTCCGCACGGTATATGACAAGAAACCGGCCGAAAGCCGACTCACCTCCTTCTCCGTCCTCTTTGCCCAATACAAAGGCGACATCGACTACTACATGGAAGGAGCCAATGCCATTGCCCAGCTCACACCGGAGTCACGGGTGCTGATTGCTGAAGCATGTACGCATGCTCCGCTGGCAGAAGACATCGGGCGAGTGAAAATCCCGAACATGCTCCGCAAGCGCATCGGTGAAGGCCTGCAAATCGACATCGTATCAGGCACGGACTTTCCGGAAGACCTGGCCTCGTACGACCTGATTATCCATTGCGGAGCCTGCATGTTCAACCGCAAGTATGTGCTGAACCGCATCGGCCAGGCCCGCACCCAGCAGGTTCCCATGACCAACTACGGAGTGACTATTGCTTACTTAGCAGGGATTTTGGATAAAATTGATTACTGATTTATGAAATGTGGCGCATACTTTCCTGCATGCGCCACATCCTTATTCCTTCTTTCTAATATCAAACTATCAACATACGATTTCCCGTTCAATGTCCTCAAAGCGGGGGAACAGCAGATTGTTTTCCAGGTGGATATGCTCGAACAACGCATCCACAAACGCTTCCAGTTCCTGCATCAGCAGACGGTAGCTGGCACAGCCGTCCTGAGGTACGGAGAAGTGATTCGTCAACTGAATAATATGCAGGTAACGGTTTCCTTCTCCCTCGTGTTCCATCTTCATCACCCGGATAGGATTCGCTATCGTACCGCAATGCATCGGGGCCATACGCTGTCCCTGTTCCTTTGCTGCGTACAATTCATATAGATATGGGAACAACACGTTCTCTTCTTTCTGAAGATGCATTTCCAAGTCCTCCAACGATTCACTGACCAATGCTTTTAACTCATGCAGTTCCGGATGTGCCTCCCCATGTACTCGTTCCACCTTCTCCAGCAACGCTAGCAATTCCGGTCCACGGGCACGAATTCCCCGATGATGTATCTTCAGGATGTAATCCATCAGTAAGTCCAGCGGCCACGAAGCAAACGGAATCCGTCCGTTACCAGCTTCATCCTGACGGAGCAATGCCTGTTCCACTTCTTCTACAGCCAGTCCCAAATCGGCACAGGCCTTTTCCAGCGTCACTTCGCCATGACAGCAGAAATCAATGCCATATTTCTTGAACACACTTGCCGCTGCAAAATCATCGGCCACAATTTGTCCCACACTCGTATACTTCCAGTCTATTGTCTTCATATTTAATTCGTTTTATTGATTACGGATGCAAAGATAGACCCTCGGGCAGAGAAACTTTGTCACATACGTGACACTGACCTATAACGAAAGTTAAACCTGCTTCTGCGAAAAAGAAGCGCACACCGTTTGCAGAAAAACACTAACTTTGCAGACACGTAAAAAAACATTTGCACATGGAAACAAAAGAAATACCTATACTTCTGCTTACCGGTTACCTGGGAAGCGGAAAAACAACCCTGCTCAATTACCTGCTGAGCAACCGCGAAGGCATCAAATTTGCCGTCATCGTGAACGACATCGGCGAAATCAACATCGATGCGGAACTGATACAGAAAGATGGCATCGTTGGCCAGAAAGAAGAGAGTCTGGTGGCTTTACAGAACGGCTGCATCTGCTGTACCCTCCGTACCGACCTTATCGAACAGATATTTGAGCTGATGAAAATGCAGCGCTTCGACTACATCGTCATCGAAGCCAGTGGTGTCTGCGAACCGGAACCGATTGCCCAGACCATCTGTTCCATTCCCCAGTTGGGCGGTGCCTACACCAAGTACGGAACCTGCCGCCTTGACAACATCGTGACCGTAGTCGATGCACTCCGCCTGCAAAGCGAATTCGACGGTGGCAACGAACTTACCCGAAAGGACTTGGAAGAGGAAGACATTGCCAACTTGCTCATCCAGCAGATTGAGTTCTGTACCACCGTGCTGCTGAACAAGGTATCGGAAGTCACTCCCGAAGAACGGGAACGCATCAAAAGCATCATCCGTACCCTCCAGCCCCGTGCGGAAATCATTGAATGCGACTATGCCAAGGTAGACCTCGACAAGATTGTCGGTACCCGTCGTTTCGACTATGCACGAGTGGCCACTTCTGCCGGATGGATTCGGGAGATAGAACGCCCCGTATCCGAAGAAGAAGCGCATCCTCACCATGAAACACATGAACACCATGAGGAACACGAACATCACCACGAGGAAGAGCACAATCATGCACACGCTCATGAACACTCACACGAAGGCTACCACCATCACCACCATGAAGAAGGTGAGACAGAGGAATACGGCATCAGCAGTTTCGTGTACTATCGCCGCCCTGCCTTCGACATCCATAAGTTCGACCGCTTTGTCGCAACGAAATGGCCTCACAACGTGATTCGTGCCAAGGGAGTATGTTACTTTGCCCACAACCGCAACATGTCGTTCCTGTTCGAACAGGCCGGACGACAGAAACAGATTTCAGAAGCCGGACTCTGGTATGCCACCCAGCCGGAAGAAGAAATCGTGGAACTGATGAAGCGCGAACCCGGCCTGCTGAGAGACTGGGACGAGCACTATGGCGACCGCATGCAGAAGATTGTCTTCATCGGCCAGCACCTTGACAAGGAACAGCTTATCAAAGACCTGGATGCCTGTCTGGAATAAATCCGACGGCCATAAAAATAATGATGCCTTCCCGAGTCCATTCATTCCGTGACTCAGGAAGGCATCATGCTTTTATCTGCCCAAAGCCCGAAAGCCTTATTCCACCTCCGTGATATACTCCTTCACCGCATTATCGGCCGATTGCAAGTTTGTCTGCCGCAGCACCACCTGCCCCGCCTTTTTATTCTCTGGCAAGCTGATGCCCGAAAGGCGTACATTGCTTACCCTGTCGAATACAAAAGCCGGACGGAAATCATCTTCCTGCAAACGTAACTTGACATTGTGCATCTGGATACCTTTCACATGGCGCACATAGAATCCCCATGAAGGCAGTTCCTCGAACATGGTAAATTCTGGGTATCCTTTTTCATTTTCCGGCACATCTTTCAAACGACTCAACGACATATAGGCCATTCCGCGCGTAGCACGTCCCGGACACACAATCTCTATATTCTCCAGTTTCACGTTTTCAATATCATGCCCCGGAATACCCGAAATGGAACTCGGAAACGGATTATGAAAGAATGTCACCGCCGGTCCGCGCAAGTCATAGTTGATGTCCGGACGACCGAAAGGCACTTCCACATACACATCCTTAATCGTTACATTCCGCAAATAACCCGGTTGCTCACCCGAACGGTGACCCAAACGAATAAAAATGGCATTTCCCGTATTGACCGCATGCACATTAGACACCTGCACGTTTTCAATCTCCGCCCCGTCGACCGACTCAATGGCTATGGCCGAGCGGAAAGTATCTTTAATCCGAATATTATCGATGGTCACATTCTTGAATCCGCCCAACGATTCCGTACCAAACTTAATGGCACTGGCACTGCTGATGATGTGGCAGTTGGAAATGGATACCCGGTCGTTCCATGCCCCCCGGTTGTGCGACTTCAGGCAAATGCCATCGTCCGCCGAGTTGATGAAACAATTGGAGATACGTACATCCTTACAATCGCTGATGTCAATCCCGTCATTGTTCCAGTACGCCCTGTTTTCCACATGCAGACTATCAATCGTCAGGTCGGTACACAGAGAAAAAGAAAGTCCCCATGCCGCACCGCTCCGGAAATTAGTCTTCCGAAGCTCCACCTTCCGGCAATTACGCATAAAAAGCAACTTTGGTCGTGTGTTCGGCCGTTTACGATACGTATTATAGTGCTTGTCCACCAATTCTCCCGTATGATGCAGGCTGTCAATCGTCAGGGCCAGTTCCCTACCCTGCCCGTCTATACACCCTTCTCCCGTAATGCCGATATTCTCTGCCCCTTCCGCATAAATCAATGCCTGGTCAAAGTGGTCATTGTTAACTTTCAGTTCCTTTTCGGTACTGAAGCCCGGATAATCATAAGGACTCGTACTTCCTAACAGCACCGCTTCCTTTTCCAGGTAAAGTGTCACATTCGATTTCAGTTGCAGGCTGCCGGTCAAGTAGCGTCCGGCAGGGAAGTACAGTTGTCCGCCCCCTTTTGCATGAAGTGCATCAATGGCCGATTGCAAAGACTTCGTATTCAATGTCTTTCCGTCACCGACGGCTCCCTGCTGAAGCACGTTGTAGTCTGTGGCGGCTATCGTGCCTGCACATAAAAACAAGCCACATAAAATGAAGATAAATTGTTTTTTCATGGTATTATTAATTAAAAATTAATATTATCTCAGTTCCAAAAATAAATCGGGAGGACAATCATCCAAAGAACTTCCCCACTCCAGATTCGGTTCATTACCCATTACAAACTCCAGCTCTCCTCCTGCAGCAATGTCTGAATGCAACAAATAATTTTTACTATATGGAACCCCATTGAACAAAACAGACTGAACATAAACATTATCGGCAGAAGCATTCTGAGCCTTTATAACAAACGACTTACCATCCTCTAATTGGATTGTCACCTTATCAAAAGACGGACTCGCCAAAATATAATAAGAAGAACCCGGACAAACAGGATAAAATCCCATAGCTGCAAAAATATACCACGCAGACATTTGTCCAGCATCATCATTACCAGAAAGTCCATTAGCACCAAGATGGTATTCATGCTCCATAATCTGACGTACCTCTTTTTGAGTTTTCCATGGTTGCCCAGCGTAGTTATACAAAAAAGCGACCTGATGACAAGGTTCATTCCCATGCCAATAATAACCCATAGAGAACATAGAATCAAGTTTAGATACAAATTTATCTTTCCCTCCCATACATTCCATCAATCCATATACATCATGAGGTACATACCAAGTATAATGACTGGGATAGCCCTCAGTTATAAAGTCACAAAACTGGAATGCATTATTCTCCTTTAAAAAAGAACCGTCTGCATACCTTCCTTGTGCATATCCAGTCTGTCTGTCTATTACATTACGATAAAACTGAGAACGTCTCCTCAATTCCTCTGCATCCTCAGTTTGTCCTAAAGAACTAGCTAACACAGAAAGGGTAAAATCGTCATAGGCATATTCCAAGGTTCTTGAGACCTGTTCACCATGATGAAAAGCTTCTTTTACAGAGTCTTCTAAAGGAATATATCCATATTTCAGGTATGACTTCAGTGCACGTCTCCCTTTGCCATCCTTATATTCTTCATAAGTTTCCGGGTGTTCGAAAGCATTCTTACGCAAAGCTTCATAAGCCTTCTGCACATCAAAATTACGGATACCCTTTTGGTAAGCATCTGCAATCAGCGAAGCGCAATGATCTCCTATCATTTCTGATGTATAACTATTCCAACATGGAAAAATCGGCAACCATCCTCCTTGCTCATATTTATCTATCAATGACTGAATCATATCACCAGTCTGCTGTGGATAAAGAATGGACAACAATGGATGTAATGCACGATATGTATCCCATAAACTATAATCATCAAAATAAGTCCCTGCAGTAGTACAGATTTTACCCCCTCCCGCAAAGGATGGATAACGCCCATCTGCATCATTTAATGCATGCGGCAGAAAAGATGCATGATAAAGAGACGTATAGAATTTGCTCTTAGCTATACTATCGGAAGTTTCTACCCTAATCGCAGACAATCTCTTTTCCCAAATGCCTTTTAAACCTTCTTTTACAGCCTCAAAATTCCAATCTGGATTTTCAACCTGCAAATTATGACGAGCTCCTGCCACATCACAAAAAGAAGAAGCAACTTTGACCAAAATTTCTTCTCCTGCTTTTACTGGAAAACCTACATAAACCCCTATTGTTTTCCGATGATTCTGTGAAGTCGTATTTTCAAAACAATATCCGTCTGCAAACGTCCCATACGTCTCTATTTTCTTATTAAATACAACCGAAAAATGCCCATCAAAACCTGCATATTCTCCCCATCCCTGATAAATACGATGCACTGGATTCATTCCATACACCTCGCCATTAGATGGATTAAAATAAATACTTCCTTGCCCTTCATCACTATTAGGAGTTACCACTAAATAGGCCATTCCGGATTGCCGATAAGTAAAACGAAATATAGCAGTGCGCGAAGTCCCTGTCATTTCTGCTTTTATCTCATAATCATCCAACAAAACAGAATAATAATAAGGAGAGGCTATTTCCGTATCATGTGAAAACCGGGAAGCCCATTTCTCCGGAATACATTGCAAGGAATCCATTAAAGGCATCAAAGTCATGGAACCGTAATCCTGCGTACACCCTCCTACAATCCAATGAGAATTTCTAAACCCCTGCAATTTAGAACTTGTATAATAATAAGGAGACTGAGATTTCTGCTCAGTAGATTCCGTTTGAGGTGTCCAGAAATTCATACCATTTGGAATCAGTACTGCTGGTATTGTTTGCCCCAGTTCAGCATCGCCTTCAGATAAACTGTTTTTATTAGAACCTGTCCCGACAAACGGATCAACATATTTAAGAAGGGAATCTTCCGATGATAAAACAAACATATTGCCATAACAATTATATATTCCCCCAAACAATAAACAAATAAACAGTATCGCTTTCATAAGTTTTCCATTAATATTAAAGAAAACGGACAAATGTGTCTATCTTTAATAATAAAAATATCAAAACCATTTGTCCGCTTTTGCAAAAGTTTTTTATTCTATAGCTCCCGCATATCCAGGATTCTGAGTTAATGTCTCGTTAGACCGATCTATTTCTGTTTGTGGAATAGGACGCAATAAGAAATAATCAGCAATATCAGCAGCACTGTTATGATGCCGCTGTACAAATTTATTATATTTATAAGCTCTTTCAAACAATTTTCCCGTACGCTTCAAATCCATCCAACGATTGGCTTCTCCAAATAGTTCCCGACCAGATTCATCCAGAATTACATCCAAGTCAACACTTGAGAGTGTTGAGGCATTTGCTCTGCGACGAATATCATTCACCTCATCAAGAGCTTTTGAAGGCTCACTATTCTTTAAATAAGCTTCTGCCAACAATAATTTAGTTTCCGCAGTTCGGAAAATATAAATGTCACGAGTTCCCCGAGGATCACTATATTCCGTTACCCTGTCCGTAAACTCTACTACACCCGGATCATAAAATTTATAAACAAATGGATAACAAACATTCTGATTCAATATAGAGAACAATGTATTATATTCATCCGGATTAACAACCAAATAGACGCTAGGATTCGCAGCTTTATACTGGCTTATTTCTGCCTCAGTCATTTCATCTTTTGGACAATAAATTATCACATCTCCAACACCATAGGTATGCCCGTCAGTACTACCAGACGTACCCGCTTTAATTTCTCTCACAAGATATTTTTCTCCACTACGTATATCTCCGTCTTCAAATGAATTCAAATAATCTTCTCCAGCCCGATAAGAATTGTCCGTACGCCAATATGGAGCACCCCGATGAGTATTACCTGGAAACATAAACAATGCAGGCAAAAAATGCTGATATAAACCACTGCTTCCTTCACTATTATAAAGCTGATTAGAAGAATATCGGACAGAGAATATTACCTCCGAATTATTATATTGATATGCCCCCGTCTGAGTATCAAACAAAATATCCCAATTATTAACCATTGGATGTAAAGCAATGACGTCCTTAAAATAAGTAATGGCTCTAGACAAATCATCCGATTGCGCAAATGACTTATAACTTCGTGTCAATAAAACTTTGCCTAACAAATGCTTTGCCATACCCAAATCAACCCGGCCAAAATCATCTGCAGCAAGTGCAGTAGCCAAACCATTACTTTGAATAGCAGTTTCCAAATCAGAAACAATCTGTTTATAGACATCTTCCTCACTTGCACGAGTAAAAGAAAATGTAGGCTCTGTTATTTCTAACAATAACAAAGGAACTCCCCCATACGTTTCTACCAGATTAAAATAAGCATAAGCTCGAAGAGCCAGTAACTCCGCCGTACGTTTCGCTTGAATACCTTCATTCAAATCTAAAGTTCCACCACGAGTAATGGCCGTATTAACCTGAGTAATCACATCATAGTTCTTACACCAAAAATCATAGACACTTGCATCTGAAGTATTTATATAGGAATAATCATCTATTCCCATTTGAGCATCATTCATTTCTCCTGTTCTGGAATAGATGTCAGTTCCATACCACATCAAATCCGTAGTCGTAGAGCTGATTAACGGCCTTAATCTCATATAAGCTGCTGAAACCAGTTCTTCATACTGAGTTTCATCCTTAATATATTCCTCAGAAGATTCGGCTGAATAATTTACTTCATCCAAGCTACATGAAACAACCATGAAACTCAATACACTTGCTGCAAATACTTTTATATAGTTATTCATAATAAGCACAATTTAGCATTAAAAACTAAGGTTCAAACCTAACACAAATGATCTTGTCATAAAATAAGAAGTGTCTGTAGCCTTATCGGCTGCTTCCGGATCCCAACCCTTATAATCGGTAAATACAAACGGATTCTGACAAGAGAGATAAATATGGCATTTATTCAGTCTCAGCCTATCTCTTACTTTCTTGGGTAAGTCATAACCTAATGTAATATATCCAACCTTCCAGAATGAAGTTTCCTGCCACATGATAGCATCTGTTTCACCCGGAGTTGTAATACCAGCACGGTGCCATTCTGCTGTTTCGGCTGTTTCAGGAGTCCAATAATTCAGATTCATGTGATTGAAATTCGTATTATCATTCAAAGCTGTTGTCCAATGGAACTGAGAATAACTTATCTGTCCTTGACGCGTATAAATAAAAGCAGATAAGCTCCAGTCTTTATAGGTAAAAGTATTGGTCATTCCTCCCGTCCATTTAGGGAATCGGTTACCAATAATTACTTTATCAGCATTTGTTGAACTATGGTCACCATTTACTTCCAGTACCTTTATAGAACCTGGAACCAAACCATATTTTGCAGCTTCTTCTATTTCATCCATTCCCCAATAACCAACATGCTTGTATGTCCATACAGCTCCAACTGACTCACCTACAAACCAACCGTTTGCCTCATCACTTTGCTTTCCATCAGACAATTCGATTATCTCATTATGATTCGTTGTAAAATTCAAATTAGTAGACCATGTAAAGTTCTTTGTTTTTACATTGACAGTTGAAAGACTTAATTCCACTCCACGATTATCAACCACTCCCACATTATCTATCACACTATCAAATCCATTCATCCGTGACATGACACGATCCATCAAAATATTATCCGTACGTCTGTTATATAAATCAATTGACCCACTGATTCGTCCACCCAGGAAACCAAAATCAAGACCTAAATTCCACTCTTTAGTTGTCTCCCAGGATAAATTTCTATTTGCCATATTCGAAATAACAGATGCCGTAGTTGGAGTTCCTCCACCAAAGATATAATACAAATTATTTACATTGGTAGAAGTCATATAAGGAGATACATTCGAATTGTTACCAGACAACCCGTAACTTAAACGCAATTTCAGATTATTGACCCAATCAGCAGACTTCATAAAATCTTCTTCTGTAATACGCCAACCTATAGCTGCAGAAGGAAAGAATTTCCAACGATGTCCCTCTGCCAGTCGAGAGCTGCCATCATAACGTCCAGTAACAGTAAACAAATATTTGCCTCTCAAGGTATAATTCAAACGGGCAAAATAAGACATCCATTGATCTTGCAGATAATCAGAAGTCAGTTCAGAAATATTTGTACCGGCTGCCAAATTATAGAATTTGTAATGATCAGAAGCAAATCCTTTAACCTCTGAATTTAAGCCATCACTTACATTTTTTACCCACTCAGTACCTAACATGGCATTGATGGCATGCTTGTCATTAAAAGATTTATCAAAAGTAAGCACATTAGTCCATGTATAAGAAAGAGAACGTTTCCAGTCATTGCCTGCTGTAGCATTAGCTGCTTGCCCTTTACCGTTTTTAGAGTCTTTCCCTGCATAAGAACCCGTACGTTGGAAATAGACATCAGGAGAGAAAGTAGTCTTGAAAGTCATCCAGTCAAAAGGCTGATATTGAAAATAAGTATTTCCAAACACGTGCAGATTCAACAATTCAGATTGGTTGTTTTCCCGCTCAACCAACGGATTAGACACATTACCCAATGCATCATCCGGAAACACACGCAAACTTCCGTCTTCATTATACATATCTGAAAGTCCATTCAAACGATAAGCCTGACGTACAGTTTCTGCACTGGATATAGTTTGACTGTAAGCTGAATACATATTCAACCCTATTTTCACCTTTTTCCCTATATTACGGTCTACTGATGCACTAAAATTGTAACGTTTATAATTATCCACTCCTGTCACGCCGGATTCGTCTGTATAGCTTAAACCAAACGAATAAACCATATCCTTTGAATTTCCATAAGCTCTCAAAGAGTGATTCTGAGAAAAAGCGACTCCCAATAATTCATCGACCCAGTCTATATTCTTACCTGCCATTAAATTATTATATTGTTGCGTAGTCAAAACTTGCTGATAAGTCGGATCTGGTTCCCCATGTAAATATTCTGTCCAATGCTCACCTTTATAACGGTCCACTTTATAGTCTGCCCATTGTTGTCCATTCATCATGTCAGGCAAATGCATAGCCTGCGTCAGGCTGACAAATCCATTGTATTCCACATAGGACTTTCCTTCTCCTTGTGAGCCTTTTTTAGTCGTTACAATAACCACACCATTAGCGCCACGGGAACCATAAATAGCAGTAGAGGATGCATCTTTTAATACGTCAATACGCTCAATATCATCCGGAGCAATATCATCAATCGAACTCAACATAATACCATCCACTATATACAACGGTGGATTAATATCTGACATTGAACCAGTTCCTCCAGAAGCAATCGTATTTTGTCCACGAATCATAATATTAAATCCTGAACCTGGATTATTTCCATTCCGTATAATATCGACACCTGGAATCGTTCCCTGCAAAGCTGCTGTCGCACTTTGTTTATGAGAACTTACAATATTGTCACCATTCATTGTATTTAACGACCCCGTAAAGTCACTTTTCTTTGCCACGCCGTAGCCTACCACGACTACTTCATCCAGTACCTTGGTATCTTCTTTCAAAATAATGCGTGCCAGAGCTTTATCGGTAGCTTTCAGGCTTTGAGTAGTATAACCTATGTAAGAGACGTCCAATGTGGCATTTTCCGGGACATTATCCAACGTGTATTTACCGTCCAAATCTGAAATGGTTCCATTAGTCGTTCCAGTAACTACAATGCTGGCACCAATAATAGGTTCACCATTTGAATCAACTATCGACCCACTCACTCTCCGAACTTGTCCGGTGCTTTTTTCCTTTGCACGCTTATTCAGAAAAATCTTCTGTTTCCCAATTTCAAAAGTCACATCTGTTCCCACAAACAAACGTTGCAAGACACCTGCCAACTCTTCATCATGGGCATTTACACTCACTACTTTCCCTGGATCTACAGTCGGACGACTATAAGCCACAGTCAATCCCGTCTGTTTAGTTATCTCCTGAAATACTGTTTCCAGCTTCACTTGCTGAAAATTCATTGTCACCTTTTGAGCATGCGCCAAAATCCCCAAAGCCATGCAAAAGCATAAGACTAAATAAAATCTGTGTTTCATGAATTAAACATTTGGTTAATAATTTGTTTTCATTCAATAGACACACAACAAAGAAAAAAGGATGAGTCAAAAACCATATTTTTTTGAAATTTTTCCAAGATATTCGTAACTTGTTCGCACACAAGCCATCAGCACCGTACAACTTAGAACAAAACAAGAGTAAAGATTATAAATAAACGCGTACTCGCTTCAATTTCCTATCATATTCAAACTTCAAAGGAGTAATTTTCTCCAAATCAAGGAGCACATTCTCCAAAATCGTCTGATCAGATATGAGCGTAATCAGTAAGTTCTGAGATACATTTTTCTCTACATCAAAATCCACATCATACCAACGTTGAAGCTTGGTAATTACCTCCGATAAAGATGCATCTTTAAAAGCAATAATATTCTCTTTCCACAAGGACAAATAACGTACATTATCTCCAGATATTACTTGACAAGCATCATGCTCCTTGTCGTAAACTACCCGTTGCCCAGGCTGTAAAGGAATTTGCCGTTCTGACACAAGATGCATATTAATTTTACCCTCATCCAAGCAAACTGTTATTTTATCATCGTCCGGATAATTTTGCACATTAAATGAAGTTCCTACAACCTGGACAGACGGTCCTCCTAACTGTACAATAAATGGCCTCTTTTTATTAGGAGACACTACAAAATACGCCTCGCCTGAAAGTTCTACCTCACGCGATTTCATCCCAAATTTCTCAGGATAACGCAAATAAGTATCCGAATTGATATATACTTTTGAGCCATCCTGAAACATTATCTGCATACGTTCACCCTTAGGGACATAAACTTCCTCATATTTCGTTTCCCCAAACAAACTGACACGTTCATCAAGTTGCTTATACATACCTGCCAATAATAAAAGAGGTATCACGACCACTGCTGCACGAAATAAAATACGACGCAAACGGTAACGGCGAATTTGTTTCTGAATCCTTGTCCAAACTTCCTCTGAAGGAATCGTATGAGGCACATAAAGTTCTTCATCCCCCATCCCAATAGTCTTTGCATCTCTATCAAAAGCCGAAGCCAAATATGCACTTCCTGCCTCTGTAGCAAACCAACGGGCTACCATCTTTGCTTCTTCCACAGAAGCTATACCAGCCAACACATCGGCTATTTGTTTATCGGTCGGTCTATCCATAAATTTTATTTTATTTATTTAACACATTAATGTGCTGAAAGCATTAGGATTATAATAATCATTAACAATTTAAGCAACTCACGACGCAACAACTTTAATGCCTCTGCATAATGAGTCTTCACTGTATTTATTGACACGTTTAAACGTTCAGCTATTTCCTTATTCGACATTTCTTCCCGAATTTTCATCACGCATATCCTCTTTTTTTGTTCTGGCAGCTTAGCTAAGGCCTGATAAAAAAGCGACATTTGTTCACGACGTTCCAGTTTTTCAACCAAATCATCTTCATAACCTAAAACCTGCTGAGCAATTTCATATTGCTTCTCCAATGCCGTATTTTCATTTCGGATAAGATTCAGTATATAATTCTTAGCCATTGTAAACAGAAAGTTCTTCAGACTTATCCCAATATTCAATTCAGCCCGATACTCCCATAGCTTTACAAAAACATATTGCACCACATCTTTCGCACGTTCTTCATCCATTAAATAACGATAAGAAAGTACGTAAATCAATTTATTATAAAGCTCATAGGCAATTGTAAATGCTTTCTCATCTCCTTTTTGTATGCGATGAAACAATTCTGTATCCGAAATTTGATTATTAGCAGACTTAAACATCGTAATTATTTTGAAAGCAAATGTACAAAAAATTTAGTCTTCCTAAAAATTTAATTATACACTCCCTGAAAGTTTAAAACCACATTTCCCCATAAACTATTTCTCGATGCAACAAGTAGCCAAAGTTATCTGTCAAACAAGTTCAGAAAGTTTTGACTCAACCCAATTACAAACCCGATGCAAGCAATATATGGACGAAAAACAGTAATAAGACACATCATGGCTTACATCGAAGTTATATATCGCTCGAAGAGATAAAATATAAATTTTAGAGCGTATTGTTTCCAACTCCAAACATCGTATCGAGCAATGCCCGTCCTGCCGAGGTTTTGAAAATCTTTTCTTTCACCTTGCGAATAGCATCGGCCGGCAGATTATCTTCGTAAATGTTAACTAGAAAATCGGCTTCCACCAGAATCTGATAGTCTATTCCTGTAATGGAGTCATACGTATGATGATGCCCTACCAGCCAGCATATCCGTTCTATTTGTACTTCAGAAAATGTCCCCATATCCGTCAGCAGTTTCCGGGCTTCGTCCGGACCTTCCAGCTCCTGATGCTTTCCATCGCAGACTCCGTATTTCTGCTCACAAATCCGGATACCAATGTCATGCACAATGGCCGCCGCCTCCAGAATCAATTGAGTAGCCTCATCCACATGCTCTGCCAAACCAATCATACGGGCAAAATAATGTACTTTTATCAAATGTTGTATACGCTTCGGGTCACCTGCATTATAGGCAACCATTCTGCTTGCCAGTTCATAAAGCTGCCGTTCCGCAGCCCCGATAAATTCAGTTGTTTTCATATTATTCTCGTATTGTTACACATTTATTCTTGTACTTCATAATAAGGATATACAGGGCCGAATCCTTTTCCAAACTTAAAGCGGGCTCCTAACTCAATGGACTGCTGAATAAACCTTTCTGCTTCAGCAACAGCAAACTCAATCCCATAACCTTTACTTAAAAAAGTCGCTATTGCAGAAGCAAAACTATCTCCAGTTCCATTTACATTTCGGGTTCGAATTCCTTCCTTCTTGTAAACCTTCATCACCTTCTCCACCGGATTATAATAATAATCGATAAAGAAATCACGGTTCTCCACCGACTTTATAATTACGCTATTTCCCCAGCGGCTCAAATCCTTCAAACATTCCTCTATATTACCCTCATTCAATTCCTTTCCACATAACCACTCAGCCTCTTTCTTATTCGGTGTTAGGATAGAAGTACGAGGGAATAAGTAATCTTTATAAGCTTGCACCGCATCTTCTTCCAACAATTTATCACCCGAAGAAGTAACCATGACCGGATCAACGACAACTGGAATCGAGCTATATTCATCTAATATGCCTGCAACAAGCCGAATGATATTTTTAGAATACAACATACCGATTTTTATGCAATCTGCCCCCACATCTCCAAGGAAAGAACGGATTTGTCCTGCAATCATATCTGCCGGTATCAAGTGTACTCCTTTTACATGAGTTGTGTCCTCATCTACAATACATGTCACTGCTCCTGCCGCATACCCTCCACAAGCCACGATGGCTTTCATATCGGCCTGAATCCCCGCTGTTCCTAAAGGTTCGCTACCCGCAACAACGAAAACTTTATAAAGCTTATCTGCTATTTTCATAATATCCATCCAGCACTTTCTTCAAACTCCCTACAAATATATCCACTTCTTTCTTTGAAAGTACCAGCGGAGGAAGTATTCTTAATGTATACAACCCGGAATAGCCGGTAAAAATCCGTTCCTCAAACAGCAGGGGTTCGCGTACCCCTTTCACCGGCACGGTCAGTTCCACCCCCACCATCAGTCCACGTCCCCGGATTTCTTTTATAAGCGGAGAATGCAATTCTTGTAACCGCTGCATCAGATACGTTCCCGTATGAAGGGCATTCTCTATCAGTTTCTCCTCACGGATAATTTTCAGCACAGCCAGGGCGGCGGCGCATCCCAAATGATTACCACCGAACGTCGTACCGAGCATTCCTTTTCGGGCGGCAAACATCGGACTAATCAAGACTCCCGAAAAAGGAAATCCGTTGGCTATACCCTTGGCCACAGTGATAAGGTCCGGCTTGATGCCAGCCCACTGGTGAGCAAAGAACTTCCCCGTACGACCATAGCCCGACTGTATTTCATCAAGAACCAATACCACCCCATAACGTCTCGTCAGTTCCCTCAATTGCCGCAGAAAGTCCTCATCGGGGACCTGGATTCCCCCTACTCCTGAAATTCCTTCTAGAATTACGGCACACACATCTCCCTTGGTCAACTCCGTTTCCACTTCCTTTATATCCAAGTCTGCAAAATACACGTTATGATTCGTATTAATCGGTGCATGAAGGGCAGGATTGTCCGTCACTTCCACAGCCGCCGACGTACGCCCATGAAAAGAGTTTCTGAAAGCCACTACCCGTTTTTTCCCCGTATGAAACGAAGCCAGTTTCAGGGCATTTTCGTTGGCTTCTGCTCCCGAGTTGACAAAGAACGCCCGATAATCAGGATACCCCGACAGCTCACCCAGCTCATAAGCCAGCCTTTCCTGTAACTTATTTATGACAGAATTCGAATAAAACATCAGCTGTTGCAGCTGCTCACTCATGCACTTCACCAGATACGGATGCGAATGTCCCACCGAAATCACGGCATGTCCGCCATACAAATCAAGATAGGCCTGCCCCTTCTCGTCATATACCTCACAACCTTTTCCCCTTACGACATTCACGGGAAAAACCGAATACACATCAAACAGTTCCATCATCCTTTACATTTTACGATATAGCCTGCGGCAAAGTCATTCCATCCTGCCGTATTTCATTTCATCTCCATTCTTGTCATATTGCTTACGCTTGCCGGTGGGAGGGCTTAATAAAGTAATCCGTACCACCTCCGTACGATAAAGGCTTCTCTGCACCGCCTCATCAAACGCATCCATGTGCTTGGGCAGGAAACGCTGACTAATGACCCGAAGCGCCTCAATTTTCTCTTCCGTATCCGTCACCCGTTCCGCCTTGCCAAAAGCGATGGCCGAACGATATTGAAGTGTAAACGTGCCGTCCTTCGGCCCCACAGTAGGCTGGCACTTCGTAACCGCCGAAAGACATACTTCCGGATGCACGGCAATGGCATCCAGCTTATCCCCTTCAGGAGCACAATGAAAATACCACACGTCATCACTTGTACAAGCCAGTGAAAGCGGCACCCCGTATGCACTTCCGTCGACCCGGGTAAAGCTGACCGTGATGTAAGGGGCCTTGCGCATAACCTCCAAAGCCCACTGACTATCCATTTCTCTACTTGCTTTTCTCATCTGTAATTCCTTTTATTCAGATTTTTCCTTTGTATTTGTTTCACAAAAATACGGCTCGCCAGTCAATCTGCATGTAAGATTTATGACAAGGGGATTAATTAACACTCCCACAAAAACAGATTAATCCTGCCTTTCTATTGAAAGTAATAAACAAAAAACATATTTTTGCAAAAGAAAATGCAGAAAGACAGATAATGAAAAGCATACCATTCAACGATTATTACAAGGAAAAACTTTTTTCTATTCCACTCTTTAAGGAACTGCCGGACTATCTGAAAAGTGAGATTCTAAAAAGACTTGACTTCCGTCTTCAGGAAATCAACGAGAATACGGTTATCCTGGAGCAAGGAGATATATGCTGTAATCTGTATGTATTGCTTGAAGGAACCTTGGAGGTGAACATTATCGATGCCAACGGCAATGAAGTCTTAATCGAACACATTGAGTCGCCCAGGGCTTTCGCCACCCCTCACCTGTTCAAGAAAGACAACCGTTTCCCCGCCACATTCCGTACGCTGGAAAAATCGGTCCTCCTGACTGCCACCAAGGACTCCACCTTCCATCTTATCAGCAAATATCCGGATATGCTGAAAAGTTTTCTCTGCGTATCAGGCAACTGCAACGTGTGTACCACCATGCGACTGGACGTGCTGTCACGAAAAACCATTCGCGAAAGAATCCTGGTCTATTTACTGAAACAGCTGGATAAAGACACTTCTACCGTGAAACTGACGCATACCCTTACGCAACTGGCCGAATACATTAACGTGACACGTCCGGCCCTGTCTACCGAATTCAATAAGATGGGAAAAGAAGGCATCCTCAAAAGGAAAGAAGGCAATTACATCGAACTGAACCGAAAAGCCATAAAAGGCATTATATAAAGAACAAGGACCGCTCCTTCAATGTGGAACAGTCCTTGTCCTTTTTTATTGCGCACGTAACTATTATTTTTTGAAAAGAGTCGGATTGACGTTCAAAGACACCCATCCCCAGTCTTGCCAGCTTTTGTGATTTCCTCCTTTCACGACATCCATTGTCGAAGTTCCTCTCATCAGCGAGTAACCCACCGAAAGGCTGACATCTTTCATGATTTTCCAGTCCAGCTGATAATCCAGTTCAGACCCTAAGGTACGGTTCAGGCTCTCCAGCTTCACACCTGTGGCGAAATAATGATAATTCAGTCCCATCGATACAGAAGAAGATACCTTATAACCTACTCCTATCTGCGTGTCAGAAAGTCCCGGTGCATAGCCATTCACAAAATCGGACGCATAAAAATAATCCATTGCTCCGTAAAATTTATGATGAGTGCCATACAGCGGATTAAAAGCCCGGTAAGTGGCATCGGACTTCTTACTACCACTCAGGTAATCAGTTCCCACATTGACCGTCCAGCTGTCATTGATAGAATACGAAGCCCGCACACTTCCCATGAAAGCAGAAACCTTGCGTGCGGATACATTCTTTCCTGTCTGATAATAGAAAGATCCTGACAGATTCCATGAGGCCGGGGTGAATTGTACGTACGTGCCCACCGTCTGCATATATTGTGTATCCGACTCTCGGGTTTCGGCATCACCTCCTTCCTGACCCAGATTCATGGCCAGCACAGAAAGTTTCACAGGTGCAGATGCGAAATCATAATGATACCACAAGGACTGCATATTTTTATAAAGTTTGGTCTTGCTGCTGTCATAATATGTTCCGCCTATCAGGGTCTCGTCATTCTGGTTGAAAGCAAAGATACCATCCAGCTGATGCCCTCCATGTCTGTAGCCTATTTTCAGGGCATCATGATAGCGCCCTGCCACGTTCCAGTCCAGTCCTCCCAAAATGCGCTCATCATCATACACCAGCGACTGCCTTCCCAGCTGCATGAACCACGAGTCATTCAGATGGAATGCAGCCCAAGCCTCGTTCAATATAAAACGCCCGTTTTTGTCAACCAGCGCATCCTGCCCCCACACACCGACATGCTGTGCCGAGAACTTCAACGACAACTTCTTGCGTTCATATCCCAAAGTCAGTCGGGCACGTTCATTGATAAACCCCGCAGGTTTATCACCCTCACCGCGGGGAGACAGCGCGCCATTCCGGTATTCTCCTCTTGTACGAATCTGGGCTGAGGCCCAAAAATGACTTTCTTCATTCTCCTGAGCATGGACCAAGGACACCTGCCCAAGAAGCAAAGCCACCGCCCATGCAGACAAAATTCTTTTTCTCATACTCTCAGCGTTTTTATCAGTTCATATTATAGGTGTGAATACTGCTCCCTTGTGCGGAGGGCAGGTAATTAATGCCCCACCAGCACATCTGTAAAAAAACAAAAGAAATCAGCAGGACCGACAATGACAACCGGCGCTTCTGCTGTAACCCCATTCGCATGTGAATGTAAGTAAGATACGAAAACCAGGTCACAGCCGCCCAAGTTTCCTTGGGGTCCCACGCCCAGTAATGTCCCCAGGCTTCCTTCGCCCATAAGGCACCGGTAAGCATTCCCAGTGTCATAAACGACAGTCCGACATATACAAGGTTATCACATAAGGCCATTTCCTTCTCGTCACACCGGTTCTTTCTGACCCAGAGCAGGTAAATGGCCATCACGGCAGAAGCTCCCAGCATGGCATAAGCGAACATATAAATAATGACATGAGGAGCAAACCAGGGACTCTGCAAGGCAGGCATGAGCGCTTTATTGTGTATCTCCGGCTTCAGAATATTCACACAGATAAAAACAACCGACAGCAATGTGCCAAATCCTAATATCCATTTATATTTCCACCTTATGTAAGTAATCAGTCCGGCAAAAGGCAAAAAGAACGAATACCACAAACGGGTTTCTCCCATCGTACGCAGAGGAGGACGCTCCAGTGAATGCCACAACAAGCTGATAAATGTACCAAACACCACAAGCCCTAACACCGTACACGCACATGCGCGCAGACGACTCCCCTTAAAGGCACTCCATGCACCAGCTATCCAGCACAGCACAGCCACCAGGGCAAAATAACTAAACCAGTCCCAATTCAGCATATTCTTCTCAACACTTATTATTCTTCTGGGCCGTTACGAACATGCATACAGCCCCCAACATCATCATTACAATTCCCACATAAACTACCGGAAGCCATGGGTCTGACACCAGTTCAAACACACTGACATCACTCCAGCGACCTTTGCCCTCATCGTAGCTTAACTGATAGATTTTCCAGCCTTCCACTTTCGCCGGCTTATTGACTTCAATTGTCTGCTCAAGCTTTTTTCCTGTCTCTGTATAAATTGTCACCTCAGACGAGAAGCGCCGTGGCTCTCTGTCGGGCATCACCAGGCTGCAGACACTATCGAGCCGGAGCGCCTGATACGGGAACAGAAAACTTCCGCAGCTTACCCAGCCGTCTGCCATCTGCTTTCCATCAGCAGAAGTAGCCCTGACATGGACGGCACACGTAGCTCCCATGCTCGGCCATTCCACGTACCTCACCGTATCTTCTCCTGACACGGAGGCAGCCATATCTATCTTGTTACGTACCTCAATATTCCATCCGGGCAACACACCCTGACTGACACCCTCTTCCAAAAGCAGATGAGCAGGTGCGTTGTCTGGCAAAGCTCTTCCGGTAGCATTGTCTATCAGCATCAGCTTGGGAGGATATTCTTCTATACTGAAATTCTTGAGTTCGATGGCCAGTGGTAACTCGGTTAACTGCCCGTTCGTGTCCGTAGCACGCCATTCAGCCTGACCCACACGTGTATTCATCGTCAACCGTTTCATATCGGCACTACCCAGTGTAGCAGATACCAACGCCACGAATAACCCAAAATGATTCAGCAGAAACGGTATCTTCTGAAACCGAAATGAAAATAGGTGCTTGATCGATACCAGTCCTACGATGGACGTCATCCAAAAATACTCCAACACGAAAGGCCACCATGAAATCATGCGGTTAAACATGGAAATACCCTCAGCAGGTACATGTCCCGGGACCTGCTTAATCATACCCATACAGAATGTAAGGACCGACACAGCTGCCAGCGAAGGAATCGCCGCTTTGTACGACATGGCCCAGCGCACGAAATAAAGCTTTTTCCGCAAAGAATACAATGCCACCAGCCCCACCAGGTAAGCCACTGCCACACACAAATTCAATGGCCAGGAAAAGCTGTTCCAGTCTACTCCACCCGTCATCAAATGAAGAATAAGACCTATGACGAGCAATCCCGCACAGGTCATTATTCCTTCTTTTATCCCCCAAGTATTTTTCCACATAACACTTAAATGATACGTTCCTTCAGTTTTGCTTCTTTCAACCAGTTCGGAACCGTTTCATTCAAGAAACGTTCTTTAGCAGCTTTTTCAGCCGGGATGTCCAGACCTATGAACTCCTGCGCTTTCTCTTTGGTAGAAATATCCGGCATCGGCACACTCTCCGTGTAACCGTGCTTAGCCAGAATACGGACAAGAGAAAGACGGGCCTGCAGTGCTCTGTCCAGTCCATGCGACAGGATTCGCTGAATTTCCTGAGGTGCATGGAAAGCAGCTCCATGAGAAGCTACTCCAAAATCCCAGCGCCACTGAGCTTCACGCAACAGTTTCAATACCGGTTGCATTTCATTCTCTGTCGCTCCCTTATCCCAGGCGAATTTAGCTTCGATATGTGCCGAAGCCAGTTCTTTTTCCAGACGGGTTCTGATCTCATTGGCCTTACGCTGACGTTCATACACGTTATTGCGCAATGTTTCTTCACTTTCACGATGACACACCTGACACGTACGGTCTATCATGGCAAGCGGACTCTGGATGTGATGGTCACTGAATTTCATTCCTCCCTCACTCTTATACGGCATGTGACAATCGGCACACGATACTCCTCTCTGTCCGTGAATGCCCATCTGCGAAATTTCATAGTCAGGATGCTGTGCCTTGAGAATCGGTGTACGGCTCAAAGCATGCGTATAGTCAGAAAAGCCGGCTTCATCGTAATATTGCTCGATGGCCTCTACCGTCATGCCCTTGTCCCATGGGAAAGTGAGGTACTTGCCGTCTCCTTTAAAGTAATATTCCACATGACACTGTGCACACACCAGCGAGCGCATTTCCTGAGGAGTGGCTTTTGTGATGTCTTTTCCCTGACGGGCAAAAGCTTCAATCAGGGCCGGACGGCTAATATGCAAATCCATTGTTTCTGAATCATGACAATCTGAACAGCCTATCGGATTCACAATCTCATCGCCGAAAGCAGCCCACTTGTTATTGTAGAATGAATCTACCCCTATTTCCTGCATCATGCGCGGTACATCAGGACTCTTGCAGGTCCAGCAAGTAGAGGGCTGAGGGCCGTCTTTTTCACCCTGAGGTGCTCCTGTTCGCAACGTGGCACGAATGTCTTCAATGGCATGCATGTGGCCACGAGGAGTGGCATAGTCTTTTGAAAAGGCATAGCCTGCCCAAAGAATCACCATCTCCGGCCGCTGTGCCAGCACATCCACCTGCACATTTCCGTTGAATTCACTTTCAAAATCTGTACGGGCAGTTTCAGTCCAAGTCTGATATTCTCTCGGGAAATCTCCCTGGAATTTCTCGTTCTGAGCCACAATCCCTTTCATCGGATTCTTCCGGTTATTAAATATGCTTGCCACTTCGGCCCTGCGCTCTGACAACGCAGACACGGCAAGTCCTAAACAAAACACGACGGCCATTGATGCACCAAACAACAGCCATCCCTGCCAAGATTTAAAATTATGAATCATACTATACGAGTTTTAAATTATTCTTTCATCTTTCTCAACCATTCCGGAACTGGTGAATCCGGCAGTGGCACAATGGCCGCCGGTGTGGACGACAGACTGTTCTTTCCTCCATGGGGCACATCGCGGTGGCAATCCCAGCAGGCTTTTCCCTTTCCCACTTCCGACATCATATAGTCTATGCGGCCGGTCTTTACCAGTTCCGTATTCAACTGTTCATGACAGCGGATACAATTGTTCATGATGACCTGTGAACTGGCCGGATGTGCCTGAATGACCTGAGGCTCCGAACTGGTTAGAAAAGCAGCCACGTGCTTCACGCCGTCCATCCCTTTGAACGTCCACTTCTTCACAAAATTCTCATGTGGCACATGGCAGTCGTTACACGTCGCATTTCGCGAATGAGAGCTGTGCATCCAAGTGGCATAATAAGGTGACATGATGTGGCAATTCACACAAGCCGAAGGCTCGTCGGTGAGATACGTATGTGCTCTCAAGAGGTAAAGGAAGTACAGTCCACCGCCTGCCACCACTCCTGCAATGAGAGCCGTTATCATTTTTTGTCGTTTGGATAGCATCATATAATATACTTTTTTGCAAAAAAAAGACATTATTTCAAATTCAGGCGTAATAAATATGACACCCAGCCCAATTTTGCAGACATATAACATGCGATTCCTACCCAAAAATCACAAAGAATTTGAAGACAACCCTGAAACCTCCCTATAAAATTAAAGCCGACCCATAAGATTATATCTTACAGGTCGGCTACCATCATTTATACAACATGTACGCCACTGCTTATATTTTCTCGGCAATACGCTTTACCACACCAGGACCTTCATAGATGAAAGCGGAATACACCTGTACGAGGTGAGCTCCTGCATTCCGCATGGCCTTTGCCTCAAACGGTGTCATCACACCTCCTGCACCAATCAGCAACATATCCTTGGGAGCATGTGCTGACAAGTACTTCATCACCTCCAAAGACTTGTGAATGACTGGAAGTCCGCTGATGCCTCCGGCTCCTACCCGTTCCACCTCAGCTTGTGTGGAATGAATCAGAAGCGAACGGTCTTGTGTAGGTCCCGTAGCAATAAAACCGTCAATATGATGCTCCTTTGCAAATTCAATTACCGCATCCAGTTTCTCCACCGGTACATCGGCAGGCAACTTCAGAAAGACCGGTCTGTGGAAACGCTGCTTGTAGCTCTCGAGCGCCGTCAGCACGTCAGCCAGAATCTCAGGCGTCATGCTGCCCCAGTTTATCGTATAATAATCCGCATAGGCACTGAAAGTCTCGTACAAATCTGTAATGTCTGTCACGGCCCGCTCCGCATCGGTCGGAGTATTGGTATTGATATTCACTCCCAGAATGTATTTTCCGTCCCGTTTCCGTTGCAGATTTTTCAGGACAACCTCTTTTCCGGGATTATTGAAGCCCGTACGTGAAACCAGCGCATGATCCTCCGGCAAACGGAAGATTCGGGGGAAAGGATTTCCTGCTACCTTTTCCGGAGTAACGGTTCCCACTTCCAGAAAACCAAAACCCAAATCATTCAGCTCGTCAAAGCAATTCGCCTCTTTGTCGAATCCGGCCGACAGTCCCACCCGATTGGCAAAAGTCAGGTTCCGCCATTGAAACGGAGTTGCCTTCGGACGATAAAATGCACGAAGAAGACATTTCACCGGTGGAAAATGACGATAAACATGAAGTAAAGCAACAATCTGACCGTGAATTTTCTCGGCATCCATACGGAACAACCAGGGACGAAGAATAGATTTGTACATAATCATAATGTTTTTAGTTTCGTGACACAAAAGTACGATATCTATCTGGATTTTTGTCATAAAAAAAAGTTATCCCCTATTACCTGAAAAAACGTAAGTTCGTTTAAGACAAAACGCAAGTGCGTTTTACTTCAAACGTACTTGCGTTTCATCTGAAATGTCCTTGCGTTTTAGTTCAAACGCAAAGGCGTTTTTTGCCAAATTTTAATCTACCAAAAATCAAATATTTACAAATTTCACAATTTACATATTTCCCATCGTATTGACCACCTCCACCCGGCTTAGCGTATGGTTTACCCGCTCCACATGAATCTGGGTGGCAATACGTTCGCGCAGGGCTTCCACGTGACTGATGATGCCTACTTTCTTGCCTCCTATCTGGTGTAACTTCTCAAGGGCTTCCATCACCGTATTCAGGTAGTCACTGTCCAGCGTACCGAAACCTTCATCAATAAACAGCATATCCACCGAAAGACTTTTCCGGTTGAGCGAAGACAATCCCAATGCCAAGGCCAGTGACACCAGGAAGCTCTCTCCACCTGAAATGGTAGACGTGGGACGCTTCACCCCTCCCTGATATTCATCGCGCAACAGAATGGTAAGTCCACCCGGCGGACATTCCATACGGTAACGGTCGGTCAGCCGGCTCAGGTAATGATTGGCACCGGCCAGCAACTGGCGAAGTACATAACTTTGGGCAATGTTACGGAACTTCTTGCCGTCGGCACTGCCGAATAAGGCAGCCACTCCCGCCCAGTTATCCACTTCCTTTTGCTTCACTTCAATCTGTTCCTTCACTTTCCGAATACGTTGCAGACACTCTTCGTGATGTGCCAGCATCTGTGCGATGGCTCCCAAACGAGCCAACTTCCCGGTCTGCTGTTCTTCCAGTCGGGAAATGGTTTCCTCTACGACTGCCAGAGTCATCCCTTCGGTTTCCGACGGACGCTGTGCCCGATGCTGTGTCAGTTCCCGACCGACCCGTTCCATTTCTGCCCGCCGGCTCGTCAGGTCGTTGTCCAACTTCTGCAAAGTACGGCGTGCCATATTCACTTTTTCCACTTCCAGTCCGGCCAGTTTCCCCAAATACTCACGGGAAATCTCGGGATGACCGACAAGAAAAGCTTCCACTCCGGCGCTTTTTTCCTCCCTCAACTTTTGCGATGTCTTTATGGCATGGCAGACAGAAAGCACGGAAGTGTTCAGCGCGTTCCATTGTCCCGGAAGTCCTTCCGGACACGGCCCGTCGGGTATCGTCTCTGGCGTCGCCTGCCTCCAGTCCGGAAGTTCCGACAAGATGGACTGACGGACGGACTGCACATGCTCCACCTGAGAAGCCAGCGACTCAACCTTGTGCGAAAGTTGCTCTCTCCTCGTCTGCTGTTCCACATACCGACTGGTTTCTTTCTTCAAGGCGGTAATAAAGTTTTCCCGATCGGTCTTCCAAGCTTCCTGCCAAGGCGTAAAGACAATCAAGGTCTCTCCTTTCTCCACGCACTGGGAAACGGTCAGTGCCTCACGCGAAAGCGCCTCTTCCAGCATACGCAGTTCGGTTTCCAAACGGGACACGGCTTTATCGGCTTCCTCTACCTTCCGGTGCCATTGCTCACAGGCAGTGGTCAGTTCCTCCCGTTCCTTCGTCAAACGGTTCAGGCGTTGCTGTCCTTCCTCGGCCTGTTTCCACAGCGCTTCCAGCCGGTCGCATACTTCCTGCTGCGCCGACAAGGCGTGCTCTACCTGAGATACGACCTCATCCGCTTCCTTCACCGTAGCATAAAGCGGCATATCTGTCACGGTCTTTTCCGCCAGAGAATAAGCTTCTTTTGCAGTAGTCTCTTTCTTCGCCTCCATTTCTTCCAGCCGCATCAGGGAGCGAACCTCCGCTTCCGCCCGTGCCAGTGCGGTCAAGACTTCCTCCGCCCGTCGTGCCTTTTCTTCCAGCAACGCACGGACCGGTTCCAGCAATGACACAAAATGAACTTCGCTCTTCAAGTCATCACCCACCTCCTTGCCGCAGACCGGACACACATCGCCTTTTGACAGACGTGCGCGGGCTTCGCGTGCCCAGTCCTCACACGACATCCGCTGCTTGTCGTACACCTGCTGCACTTCTTCCTTTTCCTTACGGCAAACCTCAGCCTGTGCTTTCAATTGCGCTACCGTCTGTTGCTGTTTCCGGCAATCGTCCTGCAAGGTTTTCCGGTTCTTCTGCACATCCAGCCAGGCCTGTTCCTTTTCTGCACGGACAGAAAGTGCCTCCCGCAATTTCTTCCATCCGTCCAGCCGAGCGTCTGCTTCCTGCTTCTTCTGTCGGAGTTCCTCCACTTGCAAATCCTCCAACTGCGTGCGACACACTGCCACCTCCTGCTGCTTTTCTTCCGCTACCTTTCGGGCCTGTTCATACGATGCCGTAGCTCCCTGCCGGACTTCCAACGTTTTTTGATGCATTGCCGCCTTGTGCGCTTTTTCTTTCCGATAATCTTCCGACTGCTGGAGCGCGCGCTGAATCTGGTCAGACAAAGCCAAAAGCGATTGCAACGATTCGTACACCGGCACCTTTTCCTGCACACCGGTAAGATAGGTCTCGCACGCCGCCCACTGTTCCCGGCACTGCACCTGCATACGCTCCAGTTGCCCCAGGCCGACACTCAGCGAACGGTACTTTTCTTTCAGTTGTTCCAGTTCTTCTTCCGACGTACGGATACGCTGCTGCAAGGCCACCTGTTCTGTCCACTGAAAACGCACATCAGCCGTACGGTCCCAGTCATCCAGCAACGATTTGTTGCGCTTGTAATCTTCCGATTCCACCCGTTCCGTCAGTGACTGAAGCGCCTTTCCGGTCTCCTCCAGATCATGTGCCAACTTCTGCTCGTCGGTCAACCATTTCCGAAGGTCCTGCTCCTGCTTCAACTGTGTGCGGAGCGTAGCAGTTTCTTCTGTCACCTGGCGCTGTTCCGTCTGGAGCGCAGCCAATTCCTCGTCAGTCAACAACACAATACCGCCCGTCTGCGCCTTCAGCTCCTGCAACTCCGCCTCCTTTTCAGTCTTCATCACGTAGATTTCCCGACTGATGCGCGAGTAGATTTCCGTGCCCGTCAGTTTCTCCAGGATATTTGATTTTTCCTCCTCCTTGCTTTTCAGGAACTTGGTAAACTCTCCCTGTGCCAGCAGCGTGGTCCGGCAGAACTGCTCAAAGGTGAGACCGATACGCCGCTCTATCTCCGTACGTGTTTCGGTCGACTTATTCGTGAGCGGAGTACCGTCCTGCAAAGAAAGTGTCCAGACCACTTTCTGGATTTTCCCTCCGGCCTTGTTGCGCGCCCTTGCCACGCTCCACACGGCCCGTAAGGCATCTCCTGCCGCATCCGTAAACCACAGCTCCACTTGTGCCGACACACTGTCGCGCCGCATCAGCATGCGTGAATCGTCAATGCTTACTTCACCCGTGCCGGAAAAGCTGTCGTTCTCGTCCAAGTAGCGTTCATTGGCTGCCTGTTTCAAGCGGGGAGTGGTGTTATAGAGTGCCAGACACACTGCATCCAGCAGCGTCGACTTGCCGGCTCCCGTCGGCCCACAAATCAGGAAGATGGAATCCTCGCCCAGCGGCCCATGCTCAAAATCAATGCACGCCTTCTCGATGGAGGCTATATTTTCAATAATCAGTTTCTGTAATTTCATGTGCTATTCCTCCTCTTGGCTTCGTACCCGTTTCACGGCTTCTTCCAGCATGTCGAGCATTTCCGGAGCGATGTCCCGCTGAAACTTGTCCTGATAATAGATGGCTGCTACCTGCGACGGAGAAAAAGTCTGCAAACGGTCTACATCCAGCTCTGTAATCTCCTTCTGCGTTTCCACTACTTCACGTTCCCACTTGTAACGGCAGAAACGGCACTGCTTATCACGAGCTAACTCGTAGGCCCGCTCCATGCAATAGGCCGGAGGTACATCCTGAATACGGACGTGCAACTGCACATACATCTTTTCCTCATCGGGAATGGCCTGCAACACCTCCAATGCCTCTTCCTGCGACACGGCCCGCGAAGGCAGCACTTTTAAGGGCCACACATTCCGCACCGGCAAGGTGCGCACTTCGGGCATAGCACCGTGTGCAGCCAGTTCTACCAGACTGACGGAATGCCCGTAACTCTCGTCAAAGTTGACCGGAAGCGGGGAGCCGCAATAACGGGCCCGTCCGCCGAGCAAGGTTTGCGGAAAATGGATGTGTCCTAAGGCCAAGTAATCGTATCCCTCCCCCATCAGGCGGATGTCCGTGTATTCCATGCCGCCGCGTCCGTCGTCCTGTCCGGTAATGTCACTTCCCGTCAGGGCCAGGTGGGCCATCAGCACCACCGGAAGATTCCCCTGGTTTCGTTCCTCCACACGGTTCAGTAAAGTTTGGATAAAATGATGTTGCCGCTCTTCACGTGGGACTTCTTCATCGAGCGCCGGAAAGTTTTGCGGATACACATGAGGCAGGGCTATCACATAGCCTTTCAATTCGCCGCAACCGTTCTTCACTTCCACGATATGACGTTCCAGGTCTACCTGGCCAGCTTCATCCCTTCGGATAGAACCCACCACAGTGACTCCGGCATACTTCCACAGATTCCGGTTGATTTCCAGCTTGGAACTGCTGTCGTGATTACCTGCCGTGATGATAATCTGCATGGAAGGGCAGGTTTCATGAAATTCCACCAGCGCATCCGTGTACAACCGCTGGGCGGCTGCCGAAGGACTGCAATAATGAAACACGTCGCCCGACACGATCAACGCGTCGGGCTGTTCTGTGGCTACCCAGTGGCACAACTGCCGCAGAAAGTCTTGCTGTTCTTCGCTGCGGTCGTATTCAAACAGTTGCTGCCCCAGATGCCAGTCACTAGTATGTAATATTTTCATCCGTTTTACAAGGTTTTAGGAGGATAAAGGGTGTTCCACCAGGTCGGGTCATCCTGCAACCATTTGGCAAACCAGGCAAAGATGGTGTTCTGCCACTGGATGCGTTTCTGATAGTCCTTGATGTGATGGTCTTGTCCGTCTACCACTACCAGCGCCGTTTCACGTCCTAACAGTTTCAGGGCCGTAAACATCTGGATACTTTCGCCCACCGGCACATTGGTATCTACTGCTCCATGCAGGAAGAGCAGCGGAGTGTGTATCTTGTCGGCATTGAACAGCGGACTGTGGTCGACAAAGAGTTCCGGATTCTTCCACGGATAACTGTTGGCTGCCGATACTTCACTGTAAGAATAGCCCCAGTAGCCTTCGCCCCAGTAGCTGGTGTGGTCGCTGATACCGGCATGGGAAATAGCTGCCGCAAACAAGTCGGTCTTTGTCTGGAGATACTGCGTCATGAAACCACCATAGGAAGCGCCGATGCAACCGATTTTCTTGCCGTTGACAAAGGAATGAGCTTCCACAAACTTACGTGTTCCTTCGATGATGTCGTCGGCCACATAATCACCGAACGTATTCACATGACGGGCAGAAAATTCCTGACCGAAACCGGTCGCTCCACTCGGTTCTACCACATATACCACATAACCTAATGCGGCATACGCATGATGCGGATAACGGCTGGCAAAATTGCGGCTTGTGGGACTGCATCCGCCGTAGTAGTTAACTATCATCGGATATTTTTTGTTCGGGTCAAAATGAGGCGGTAGGTAGTAGCGTCCGCAAATGGTGTCCCCACGGGAGTTGACAAAGTCCCACGCCTTGCATTCACCTAACAGCACATCTTTCAAGTCTTCGTTCAAATCTTCTTCCAGCTTAGAGGCATCCTTCTTCAAATCGACCACATACAAACGATGAGAATTGGAAGCACTTTCTCCGTAGAACGATAACGAAGAGGCTTTCTCGGCCACAGAGAATCCCAATACCATTTCTTCAGGCACATTCACCTTCTCAATGTGTTTCTTTGCCGGATTCAGACGGAACAGTGCGATACTGTCACGGTCTTCGGCGGTGAAGTACACACAATTGTCTACAGCCGACCATACCGTCTGCATCACGTTCGGATTGAATGTCCGGGTCAGCGGTTCAATCTGCTTGCTCTGCAAATCCATCAGGTAAAGCTGATTATCAATCATGCTCGGGGTCTGTCCTTCCTTCACGTTCTTGCCGATGCCTCCCAGACACTCCGGTGTTCCGGCCAGCAATACCTGACGGCCATCGGGAGAGAACTGCGCATTGGTCAGGAAACCGTCATCTTTCACCAGTTCTTCCACCTGCAAGGTCTGCACATCCATCTTGTACACGGAGAACAAGGTGGTCGGGCGTTTTCCCATACGGTGGTTGGAAGCCATCATCAGGATAAAGCGTCCGTCGGAAGAGATGTCCGTAACCCACACATTCTTGTAACCGAAGGTCAAAGGCTGGCACACGCCCGTCTTTACATCAAAACGGGCCAGATACGTACGGTTGCGCCATCCCGGCTGGCGGTCGTCCGGGTCAATGAACTCATAGATTTCCTTCTTCTCTTCCGGTCCCTTCTGTACGAGAGTAAACAGCAGATAATCCTCTGTAGGTGCTACCAGAAAGTTGCCTTCCGGAAGATGGCTCACCCACACTTCCTCATGTCCGGATACAGGGTCTACCGTCACCAGTTCCCGTCCGGATACACCCTGACGTACATAGTAATATTTCACGGAACGCGGCATCCAGTACAGGGTTTCTCCACGGGTTACCAATATTTTGCCAGTCTTCAGTTCCTTTACCTTGGTCTGCGAAGTCATTTCCCCACCTTCCTTTGTTATAGTGTACGATGTAATCAGGTATTTCCCATCGGCTGAAAGTTCAGTACCCGTAAAGCGGGTACCATGCAGTACATCGGCCAGTGTAAACAGACGGCCCTGTTCGGTACGCAAGGTAAACACCCCGTCCTGCTTAGCATCCACGCTCACCTTCGGCACGTTTTTTTCGTCCGGCATGGAGAGGTACTTGATGACCACCTGATGCGTAGCCGGATTCAGCGACAACGAGGCATCCTCCACGCGCTTGCCATCCACATACACCTGATAGTGTTCAGCCCCTTCTACCTTCAGTGACACTTCTCCATAATGTGTATTCTCCAGCACAAAGCCCATCAAGTGCAAGGCATAGTCTGATGACGGAGACAACTGACTTGCCTGCTTTACTTCTGCTCCTTCAAGCAAAGAAAATGACACCGGCGTATCCAGCAGTGACTCCGCTTTCCACGACTTGGAATTAACATCCACACTGTCAACCTGATAAGGTTGTACTAATGCATACGGTCCTGCATATTTAAACGTAGTGACCTCTATATTCTCAGCATTCACCAGCATGGTCCCGCAAAGAGAACATGCTATAAAAAGTTCCTTTTTCATCTCTTTTTTATAGTTTATTGCCACAAACATAATCAAAAATCATCATTTTTTTGTTATGTTTGTAGAACAACTAACGAAACCGTTATGAAAAAAGAACTAAGTGTGTATGTCCTTTCTTTGCTGATGCTGACAGGATGCAGTTCGGTACCGCTCACCGGACGTAAACAATTGTTGCTGGTTTCAGACCAGGAAGTGCTTTCTTCCAGCCTGACTCAGTACAATGACTATATAAAAAGCGCCCAGAAGTCGACCAATGCTACCCAGACGGCCATGGTGGTACGAGTGGGAAAGAACATTGCCGCAGCCACAGAACGATACCTGCGCTGCAACGGACTTTCTGACGAAATCAAGGAGTTTGCCTGGGAATTTAATCTGGTAAAGAGTGACGAAATCAACGCGTTCTGTATGCCCGGCGGAAAGATTGTGGTGTATGAAGGACTGATGAAGCTGGTATCGTCGGACGATGAACTGGCTGTGGTACTGGGGCATGAAGTAGCACATGCAGTAGCCAAGCACAGCAACGAGCGTATCAGCCAGCAGATGCTTACACAGTATGGTGCACAAATATTAGGACAGACTCTCTCACAAAAGAGTGAGATGGTACAAGCCATCGCGGGTACAGTATACGGTGTGGGAGCACAATACGGAGTAACCCTTCCTTTCTCACGCAAGCACGAGACGGAAGCAGATTATATGGGACTGATTCTGATGACCATGGCGGGCTATAACCCCGACAAGGCCGTGACTTTCTGGCAAAAGATGTCGGCCAGTTCTGGTGGAAAGGTGCCTGAATTCATGAGCACACACCCCAGTGATGCACGTCGTATCAGTGACATACAGAAGGAGCTTCCGGCCATTAAAGCCCAATACCGTAAATAAAAAACAACCATGAAGAAAGTCGCGATATTATGTTTAGCCGTGTCCTTACTGAGTAGCGGATGCGGAACGACGCAACCGGAACGTACCGGTGCCATTGTAGGTGGTGCCGCCATCGGCAATAGTGTGGGAGGTGCCATCGGCGGACTGGTGGGCGACTCCCGTCATGGCTGGAGAGGAAGCTACAGAGGTTCTGCCATTGGAAGCATTGTCGGCACACTGGCCGGAGCTGCCATTGGTGGCGCACTGACAGCCCCAAAATCGCGTGAAGAAAACAGGGCAAACTATCCCGTGGAACAGGTGTACGCCGAGCCGGACTATACACAATCTGCCCTCTCCTCTTTATACATCCGGAACATCCGTTTCATAGATAACGACCGCGACCATGTTATCAGCTCGGGAGAAAGCAGCAAAATCATCTTCGAAATCATGAATGAAGGAAATGAAATTGCCTACAACGTAATTCCCAGCGTGACAGAAATCAGCGGTATGAAACATCTGCATATCTCCCCTTCCATTCTGGTGGAACAGATTCAGCCGGGAAACGGGGTGAAGTATACGGCTACCGTCACTGCCGGAAAACGTATCAAAACGGGTACAGCTACTTTCCGACTGGCTGTGACCGATACCCGTGGACAAATGTACGACCAGAAAGAATTTACGTTGAACACGGCACGTTGACGCGAGTCCGAATCGCTATATCAAAGTAGACAAATGGAAAAAGAACAATCGTTATGTAAAGAAAAAAAACGTGTGGAGCTGCACGAACCCAAACATTATAAAGTGATTCTCCACAACGACGACTTCACCACTATGGACTTCGTGGTGAAGGTACTTAAAATCGTGTTTTTCAAATCGCAGGAGGAAGCTGAGGCACTGATGCTGAAAGTACACCAGCAGCAATCGGCCACGGCAGGCGTTTATTCTTACGACGTAGCACAATCCAAAGTGCAGAAGGCCACTCAGATGGCACGTGAAGAAGGATTCCCTCTGCGACTGACCGTAGAACCCGAAGACAATTAAACTGTAAAGAATCAATGAGTCACATCGAAAAATCTGTATATGTAGACAAAGCGCTGTCGTTTGCTCAAGGCCTGGCGTTCCGTTATCGCCATGAATTTATTACTCCGGAACATATTCTCAGCGCACTCTTTAACCAGGACCCTTTTGTAGAGGCCGTAGAAGAATGTTTCTGTCACATCCCAGTGATGGAAGAGGAAGTAGACGAATACCTGGCACAAAAAATGGAACAGGTACCGGAAGATACCAACTATGAACTGCAATTTTCCGTACAATCAAACCTGCTGTTTCAGAATGCGTATGCCTTCGTGGAATCATCCAATGCCGAAGTGCTGGACATTCCTCACGTAGTACAAGCCATGCTACTGTTGCCGGAATCCTGGGCTTGCTACTTCCTGAAAAAACACCTGAAGGAACGGATTCCGGAGTTCATCAGCCAACTGGTGGTCATTTATGGAGACGACCTTAGTCTGGATGAGAATGATTCGGACGAACCTCATGGTATTTCCAAGAATTTCATCACTTGCCTGAACGAACAGCTGGAGAATCACAATCCGCTGATAGGACGAGAAATGGAACTGGAACGTACCATCGAAGTGCTGTGCCGGAAAGACAAAAACAACCCGCTGCACATCGGTGAACCAGGAGTGGGAAAAACAGCCTTGGCTTACGGACTGGCAGCCCGCATAGAAGCCGGAGAGGTACCCGAACGTCTGAAAGGAAGCCGCATTTACGAACTGGATTTGGGTAGTATGCTGGCCGGTACACAATATCGGGGCGACTTCGAACAGCGGTTGAAAAGTGTGATGAAAAGCCTCAGCGCAGAAAAGAAAGCCATTCTCTATATTGACGAGATACACAATCTTATCGGAGCCGGACAAATCGGTGATGGCTCGATGGATGCCTCCAACATGCTGAAACCTTACTTGGAACAGGGAGACATCCGTTTCATCGGTTCTACCACTTATGAGGAATACAACCGTTATTTCTCACGCAGCAAAGGAATGGTACGCCGTTTCCAGCAAATCGACATTCAGGAGCCCAGCATCGATGAGGCTATCCGCATCATAGAAGGATTGAAGGAAAAATATGAGGAGTATCACCACGTAACCTATGAACCGGGAGTAATTGAGTATGCTGTAAAGGCCAGTGCCCGCTACATCAGCGACCGCTTCCTGCCTGACAAGGCAATCGACCTGATTGATGAGGCCGGTGCTTACCGCGAAATTCATCCGGCCACAGACGGCACAAAGACGGTGGACAAAAAACTGATTACCGAAGTACTTTCACGTACTTGTAAGATTGATGCTAATGCACTCAAGGAGGAAGACAACGCTTCACTGGAAGCATTGTACGAACGCATATCGGGACAGATTTACGGACAAGACGAAGCCATTCGTCAGGTAGTGGAGGCGGTGCAAATGGCCAAAGCCGGATTACTGGACGAGAACAAGCCGCTGGCCAGTCTGTTGTTTGTCGGCCCTACGGGAGTGGGAAAAACTGAAGTAGCCAAAGTATTAGCTTCAGAATTAGGTATCTCACTGGTACGTTTCGACATGAGTGAATACATGGAAAAGCATACCATCGCCAAACTTATCGGTTCTCCGGCAGGTTACATCGGATACGAAGATGGTGGTTTGCTGACGGATGCCATTCGGAAAACGCCCAACTGTGTACTGCTACTGGATGAAATCGAAAAGGCTCATCCCGACATTTTCAACATCCTGCTGCAGGTGATGGACTATGCAGTGCTGACGGACAACAAAGGACGGAAATCGGACTGCCGCCACCTGATTCTTATCATGACTTCCAACGCCGGTGCTCAGTATGCGCATCAGGCTTCCATTGGTTTCAACAGTCAGGTAAGCACCGGACAGGCCATGCTCCGTCAGGTAAAGAAAACCTTCAAACCGGAATTCCTCAACCGTTTGTCGGCTTCCGTCGTATTCCATGACATGAGTCGGGAAATGGCTACGCAAGTGCTCGACAAGAAGTTGCGCCAGCTGGATGAAAAGCTGGCTCGCCGTCACGTCTGCCTGCACCTGACACCCGAAGCACATGAATGGCTGCTGAAAGAGGGTTTCAAACCGGAATACGGAGCCCGCGAAATGGACCGTGCCATCGCCGCCCACCTGAAGCCGTTGCTCATGCGTGAGATTCTGTTTGGCTCGCTGAAGCAGGGAGGTGACATCACGGTAACGGCCGAAAACAATCAACTGAGTATTCTCAAATAATTTCGATACCATGGTTTTCCAACTGACAAAAAGACTGGCTTTTCCGGACCCGCACTGGGGAGACCCTGACGGCCTGCTGGCCATTGGAGGTGACTTGTCCGTCGACCGCCTTATCCTGGCCTACTCCAACGGTATCTTTCCCTGGTATGCCTTCCGCGAGAAAGTCATCCAATGGTGGTGCCCGTTGCAGCGTTTCGTCATCTTTCCGGAAGAGATTCACATCTCCCATTCCATGCACACGCTAATGAACAAGAATAAGTATAAGGTAACTTTCAACCATGCGTTTGAACAGGTGATACGGAACTGCTCCAAGCTCCGCATCGAACAGGAAGGAGCCTGGCTGGGAGAGGAAATGATTGAAGCTTACATCCGAATGTACGAACAGAACCTGGCCGCCAGCGTAGAAGTATGGGAAAACGACAAGCTGGTCGGAGGCCTGTATGGAGTGACTTTGGGCACATGCTTCTTCGGCGAAAGCATGTTCTCACTCGTACCCAGCGCTTCCAAGCTTGCCCTGATACGACTGGCCCAACTGCTCCATGCGCACGGAGGTACCCTTATCGACTGCCAGTTTGAGACGCCTCACCTCAAGTCAATGGGTGGCCGGTCCATCAGTTACGAAGAATATATGGAATGCCTGAAAGCAGAATAAAGCCCATAAAAAAAAGTCCGATTCCCTCTTTCAAGAGAACCGGACTTTTTTATGATATTACTGTAAGTATAGCCAATTAATATGCACGGGCAAACAAGACACGGCGTGCAGAAGGTTTGCCAGTCAGCATATCCACACCCGGAGTCAGGCTTTCTTCATCTGCTTCGAAAGGCAGACAGCGGATAGTTGCTTTCGTTTCTTCCTTAATGCGGTCTTCTGTTTCCGGAGTACCATCCCAGTGAGCCAGGATAAATCCACCTTTCTCAATCTGTTCCTTGAATTCTTCGTAAGTATCTACCTTATAGATATGTTCGTTACGATAATTCAATGCTTTCTGGTAGATGTTCTGCTGAATTTCTTCCAACAGGTTCTGTACGTATTCTTCGATACCGTCACAAGAACGAGTTTCTTTTTCCAGTGTATCACGACGCATGATTTCCATCGTGTTGTTTTCCAGGTCACGGCCACCCATTACCAGACGTACAGGTACACCCTTCAATTCATAGTCTGCGAACTTGAATCCCGGACGCTTGTTATCAGCGTTATCGTATTTCACAGAGATACCCATGCTGCGAAGTTTGTTGACGATACCTTCTACCTTGGCATCAATCTGTTTCAACTGTTCGTCGTTCTTATAGATAGGTACGATAACAACCTGAATCGGAGCCAAATGCGGCGGAAGAACCAGACCGTTGTCGTCAGAATGGGTCATGATCAAGGCACCCATCAGACGAGTAGATACACCCCATGAAGTAGCCCATACATAATCCAGCTTATTGTTCTTGTCAACGAACTGCACGTTGAATGCCTTGGCAAAGTTCTGTCCCAGGAAGTGAGAGGTACCACACTGCAATGCCTTGCCATCCTGCATCAATCCTTCGATAGTATAAGTATCCAATGCTCCGGCAAAACGTTCGTTTGCAGATTTCACACCCTTGATAACCGGCACAGCCATGTATTTTTCAGCGAAATCGCCATACACGTGCAACATCTTCTGTGCTTCTGCTTCAGCCTCTTCGCGGGTAGCATGAGCCGTATGACCTTCCTGCCACAAGAACTCAGCTGTACGCAGGAACAGACGAGTACGCATTTCCCAGCGCATTACGTTTGCCCACTGGTTACACAAGATAGGCAGGTCACGGTATGAGTTGATCCAGTTTTTATAAGTACTCCAGATAATAGTTTCTGAAGTTGGACGAATAATCAGTTCTTCTTCCAGTTTGGCAGCCGGGTCTACAATCACACCCGAACCATCTTCTGCATTCTTCAAACGATAGTGAGTTACTACCGCACATTCCTTAGCGAAGCCTTCTACGTGTTCAGCTTCACGGCTCAGGTAAGATTTCGGAATCAACAACGGGAAATACGCATTCACATGTCCTGTAGCCTTGAACATATCGTCAAGGATACGCTGCATTTTTTCCCAGATGGCATATCCGTAAGGCTTGATTACCATACAGCCACGCACAGGAGACTGTTCAGCCAAATCGGCCTTTACCACCAAATCATTATACCATTGTGAATAGTTTTCACTTCTCTTGGTTAGGTCTTTTAATTCTTTTGCCATAACTTTATGTAGTTATTTTATTCTTTAATATCAATTGAGAGTGCAAAATTAGTAAAAAAGATTTGTTTGCTCTTGATTTTAAAGCAGGATTTATTCAAAACGGATGGATTTTGCAGGATGAATATGGCTTATCAAATAAGAAGGACCGACCAGCATCCCTACCGATACCAGCAAGGTACACACGTTCAACAATACAATCCAGCCCAAATGAAGCTCTACGGGCACTGCATTGACATAGTACGTAGCCGGATCTAACTTAATCGGTTCGAAAAAATACTGAATAAGACAACACGACAGTCCGATGACATTTCCCCAACACATTCCCCTTCCGATAAGGAAAACAGAAAATGACAGGAATATCTGACGAATGGAAGCGTTGTTGGCCCCCAACGCTTTCAACACCCCAATCATCTGCGTACGTTCGAGAATAATAATCAGTAATCCGGAAATCATGGTAAAGCCCGCCACTCCGGTCATCAGAATCAGAATGACCCATACATTAGTATCCAGCAAGTCGAGCCACGCAAAAATCTGAGGATAAAGTTCCTCTGAAGTACGGGAACAATAGATTGCCCCATAACGGTCTGTCTGTTCCTGAATATGACCACGAATATCGTCATTCACCGAGTCCAAGAAACGATAATCCGACACGGCCACTTCCACGCCTCCCACCTGATCCGGTTCCCAACCGTTCAGACGACGAACCATGTACATGTCAGTTATCAGGAAATAATCATCGAATGCAGAGAAATTGGTTTGGAATATCCCACTCACCGTCAACCGACGGGCACGCACATTGCCTTCTATATAATAAGTATAAAGCTTATCACCTACCTTCAATGAAAGTTTGTCGGCCATGGAGCGGGAAACCAGCACACGGTTGCTGGCTACGGAGTCCGTCAGTGCAGGAATCTCTCCTTCCTGCAAGTGTGCCTTCAGGTACGTCCAGTCGTATTCCTGCGCCACCCCCTTCACAATCATTCCCTGAAAGTTATCAGCGGTCATGATCATGCCCGGTTTCGTAGCGTAACGCTGCACGTGACTCACCTGGGGAATATTCCGTATCACCGACAACAAGCTGTCGTTTGCTACCACCGGATTCATCTGGTAAAGCTGAGCTCCTTCGATACTGGAAACCACAATATCAGAGCCCATGCCTATCACCTTGTCGCACACCTGATGCTTGAAGCCGATGACCACCGCCACCGACACAATCATCACGGCCAGTCCGATAGCAATACCGGCCATCGCAATGCGTACGGCCGGTTTTGATACTTCTTTCTCTCCTTCCCTGCTACGGTAAATCCGTCGGGCAATAAAAAATTTCCAGTTGCTCATCATTCATCCACCCTTCCCGGATAGGCTTCGAGCGCCTTACGCAGAATGAACAAAGCCCGTACCAGGTCTTCTTTCTTCAATACATAAGCCACACGAACCTCGTTTTTACCGCCGCCCGGTGTAGTATAGAATCCGCTGGCAGGTGCCATCATGACGGTTTCTCCTTCATAATTGAAATCAGACAAACACCATGCGCAGAATTTCTCGCAATCATCCACCGGCAATTTAGCTACGGTATAGAAAGCTCCCATCGGTATCGGAGAATAGACACCCGGTATACGGTTCAATCCGTCAATCAAACATTTACGGCGTTCCACGTATTCATCATACGTTTCGCGAGCATATTCTTCCGGTTCATCGAGTGAAGCCTCAGCTGCAATCTGGCCAATCAACGGTGGACTCAAACGGGCCTGGCAGAATTTCATCACCGCCTTGCGCACTTCCGGATTCTTCGTAATCAGTGCACCGATACGAATTCCACATTCCGAATAACGTTTCGATACGGAGTCAATCAATACCACATTCTGTTCGATGCCTTCCAGATGACAGGCAGAAATATAAGGAGAACCTGTATAGATAAATTCACGATACACTTCATCGGAGAAGAGGAACAAGTCGTACTTCTTCACCAAATCCCGAATCTGATTCATCTCCCGGCGAGTGTACAGATACCCGGTCGGGTTATTCGGGTTACAAATCAAGATACCCTTGGTGCGTTCATTAATCAACTCCTCAAACTTCTCTACCTTCGGCAAAGAGAAACCTTCGTCGATGGTAGTCGTCACCGTACGGATAACCGCTCCTGCCGAAATCGCAAACGCCATGTAGTTGGCATACGCCGGTTCCGGCACGATAATCTCATCCCCCGGATTCAGACAGCTCATAAACGCAAACAGCACAGCTTCCGACCCTCCGGTAGTAATGATAATGTCATCGGCATCCAGGTGAATGTCGTACTTCTCATAATATCCCACCAGGCGCTCTCTATAACTTCTGTATCCCTGGCTGGGACTATATTCCAACACCTGGCGGTCAATATTTCGAATCGCATCGAGGGCCGCTCGTGGAGTAGGCAGGTCAGGCTGACCAATATTCAAGTGATATACATGAATTCCTCTCTCTTTCGCAGCTTCAGCCAAAGGCGCAAGCTTACGTATCGGCGACTCCGGCATTTCAGTTCCTCTGATGGATATTTTTGGCATATTTTATAGTTTAAAAAAGATTCTGAAATGCAAAGATAAAGCGATTGTCGAAATTAAACAACTTTGTGCTCAGAAAAATACGGCTACTCCTTTCTTTTGAGAAAAAGGCCCTCCAAGTAAAGTTTAACGCCTTTTCAGGCATTTTCCAAGTCTTCTACCCAAAAAATCCGTATGTTTGCTATCGATAACCAAACACTCAAGCATTATGAACCTTTACCTAATTATATTTACAGCCGGCACATACAAGGTAGAGCAAGTCTACGAAAAGCATAAAGACCTGTTCGTGGAACTGGAAAAACATTTCACCCTTCACCTTGTCAATTATACAGACTCTGAAAGCATTCCCAGCCATGAATACAAAATGGCATTCATAGCCAGCGGAGGCGTAGAGAATGCTGTAGTACGTTTTTTCAGCATCCTGCCCTATCCCATCACTCTGCTGACGGACGGTCTGAACAACTCACTGGCTGCCGCCCTTGAAATCTCGGCCTGGATTCAGTCGAGAGACATGAAGGTAAAAATCATCCATGGATCAGTGCCCAATATGGTAAATCAGGTACTTTTACATCACCAGGCGTTTGCCGCCAAACGTTCCTTGAAAAAGAAACGCATCGGCGTAATCGGCACTCCAGCCTCCTGGCTGGTAGCCAGTCATGTGGATTACCTGTTAGCCGGACAGCGTTGGGGAGTGACTTACACGGACATCTCCATTGAAACCGTAGAAAAAGCTTTCCACGAGATTACGGAAGATGAAATAGGACCTGAAGCCTCTTTGTTTGCCAACCGTGCCAAAGGAATTCAGGAAGCAACCCCAGAAGAGCTGCTTCGGGCCATGCGATTATATAAGGCCATCCGGCGTGTATGCCAGGAAGAAAACTTGGACGCTCTTACCTTGTCCTGCTTCTCGCTGATCCAAAGTCTGAAAACCACAGGCTGCTTGGCCCTTTCTCTGCTAAATGACGAAGGAATACCTGCCGGATGCGAAGGTGACTTGCAGTCCATCATGACCTTACTGATGGTAAAAGAGCTCATCGGAAAGCCCGGCTTTATGGCAAATCCTTCATTTGTAGACCTTGCCCGTAACGAGGTACTGCTGGCACACTGCTCCATCCCTACTAAAATGGCCGAAGAGTTTATTATCCGAAACCATTTTGAAACAGAAAGCGGCATTGCCATCCAGGGCATTGTACACCCAGGCGAAGTTACCCTCTTCAAATGTGGCGGAGAATGCCTGGACGAATATTATCTGTCCTCGGGACATCTTATTGAAAATACCAATATGGTAACCTGTTGCCGCACACAGCTAAAGGTACGCCTGGATAAGCCGGCAGACTATTTCCTGCACAATCCGCTAGGCAACCACCACATTCTGATTCAAGGGAATTACACCGACCTCATTCAGGAATTCATGCAACAAAACCGTTGCAAACCAAGAATTGACTGATTTTTCAAAACCATTTATTCTCTCATTCAATTTATAATCGTATCTTTGTGTGAAATATTACAAATTGAAAAGCAAGAAAAATTATGATGCATAATTGGTTTGAATGCAAAATCCGTTACGAGAAAATAGCCGAAAACGGAATGAACAAGAAAGTAACGGAACCCTATCTGGTGGACGCACTCAGTTTCACCGAAGCTGAATCGCGTATTATCGAAGAAATCACTCCGTTCATCAGCGGAGAATTCACTGTATCCGACATCAAACGCGCCAACTACAGCGAGCTCTTCCCCAGCGACGAGGAAGCTGCCGACCGCTGGTTCAAGTGCAAGCTCTACTTCATCACCCTCGACGAGAAAAGCGGTGCGGAAAAGAAAACAGCAACCAACGTACTGGTACAGGCTGCCGACCTGCGCGATGCCGTGAAGAAACTGGACGAAGGCATGAAGGGTACAATGGCCGACTACGTCATCGCATCGGTTGCCGAAACTGCACTGATGGACGTATACCCCTACTCTGCAGAACCTGACGTAAAACCGGAATTCCCGGATGCAGACAAACGATAAACAAACACATATCACACCATGGATATTCAGTCTAATTTAAAAGAAATACGGGCACAACTTCCTCCCCAGGTCAGCCTGGTTGCTGTATCCAAATTTCACCCGAACGAAGCGATTCTGACTGCATACGAAACCGGACAGCGCATCTTCGGAGAAAGCAAGGAACAGGAACTGAGCAAGAAGCAGGCTTCCCTGCCCGCCGATATTCAGTGGCATTTCATCGGCCACCTGCAGACCAACAAAGTGAAGTACATCGCACCCTACATCGCCATGATTCATGCCGTAGACAGTTACAAGCTACTGGCTGAAATCGACAAACAGGCGGCTAAATGCAACCGGGTGATTCCTTGCCTGCTGGAAATCCATATCGCAGAAGAAGAAAGCAAATACGGATTTTCTTTTGAAGCTTGTCGCGAGATGTTGGAAACCACCCCGTGGAAAGAGCTGACACATGTATGCATCAGCGGAGTCATGGGAATGGCCACCAATACGGACGACGAATCACAAATCACCAATGAATTTGAAAGCCTTCACCGTTTCTTCACTGAACTGAAAGCTACCTATTTTAAAGATTGTGATACCTTCAAGGAAATTTCCATGGGCATGTCGCACGACTATCCGCTGGCAGTTCAGGCAGGAAGTACAATGGTACGTGTAGGCAGCAAGATTTTTGGAGATAGAGTATATTAAAAACGAGAAGAATATGGCACAACTAAAAACAACTTTTGCAGGGTTAACTCTGAACAACCCGATTATTATCAGCAGTTCTGGACTGACTAACAGCCTGGCTAAAATTCAGAAACTGGAAGAAGCCGGAGCCGGTGCAGTAGTACTGAAATCAGTATTCGAAGAACAAATAAACATGCAGGCAGGAAGCATGCAGGGCTATGGCTCACCCGAAGCCGACGACTACCTGGGAGCATACGTACGCTCACATGCGCTGAACGAACATATCACCCTGATTGAAGACGTAAAGAAACACTGCAAGATTCCGGTAATCGCCAGCATCAACTGCTACAGTGACAGCGAATGGACAGATTTTGCCCGCCTGATGGAAGAAGCCGGAGCCGATGCTCTGGAACTGAATATTCTTTCTTTGCAGACCAGCAAGGATTACACACCGGGAAGCTTCGAACAGCGTCACATCGACATCCTGCGCCACATCAAGAAAGTAGTCCGCATCCCGGTGATTATGAAACTGGGCAGCAACCTGACTAATCCGGTTGCACTCGTCAACCAGTTGTATGCCAACGGCGCTGCTGCTGTGGTATTGTTCAACCGCTTCTACCAGCCGGACATCCAGATTGACAACCTGACTTTCACTACAGCCAATGTAATGAGTTCACCTTCTGAATTGTCTGACCGCATCCGCTGGACAGCCATTGCTTCGGCAGAAGTTCCTCAGCTGGATTATGCTGTTTCAGGCGGCGTACACAACGGAAAAGGCGTTATCAAGTCTCTGCTTTCAGGCGCTGCTGCCGTAGAAGTTTGCAGCGTTATCTACCAGCACGGCAACCAGATAATTGAAGAGATGAAGAAAGAACTGACCGAATGGATGGACGACAAAGGATATGATTCCATTACACAGTTCAAAGGAAAGATGAATGCCTCAGCCGCAGGCGACATCAACCCGTTCGAACGTACACAGTTCATGAAATATTACAGCAACCACGAAGAATAATTCCCTCAGCGGAAATGCACAAAAAAACGGATTCCCTGACGTTTCAGTCGGAGAATCCGTTTTTCTTTTATCCCTGTCTAAGACTTATCGCTTCAGCAAACCGATTTTCAGATTCAGTTTAAAATAGTACACTCCATTTTCACGTTCCAGATAACCATACTTGTCTTTTTCCGTAGAACCTTTCTCCAAGCGGCTGTTCTGGAAAAGGAAATCGGCAAATGTCTGGCGGAAAGCACGCTGATAGCACAACACTTCCCCGTCACCCGTCACGAAAAGGAACCCTGCAATGGCAGAGTCTGTTCCGTTGTACAATTTTGCCGGACGAAGTCCCATGGCCAATGCCAGCAGCAGCTCTTTCACCTTGTATTCATAGAAGCCATGCTTCGTAATCAGCTCGTCCTTTATCTTCAGCGGATTCAGCTTTTTGATTTCCTCCGTCAGTTCCGACACCTTCGTAATACCGTCCAGCCACATCAAGCGTGTCATTTCCGCCATCAGTCGTCCCATGTGCAAATCAATCATGGACAGGTTGCTGCGGAAAATCTTATCGGCCACATCACTGTACTTCAGCGTGCCTCCCAGACGCTCTATCATCAACATGCGGGATATGACATCATCCTCCTCACCTTCCGCATTGATTTTGTTGACGGTCGGGGTAGCAAACTTCACACCTGTCTGCTCAAACTTGAAATTGGCGGTTCTTCCCCCGTCAAGCAACGGAATCATCATTCCCAGACGGGAACGGACACAGAATCCGGTGAGCGGAGCATCTACCGAGTAAAAAGCCACGCTGAAATCCGTGCGGTCGTCCGTCTTAGCTTCCAAATCAAAAATGGCTACTTCATCCAGAAACTCCTCTACGCCATCGGGAGATGTGACATCATCCTCCCGGCTCTGACGAATCGCTGCATAGATAAGCTCTGCCACTGTAGCAAAGTCTTCACGAGGAATCCGCTTGTCTATATTCTCCCCTTTCAGGTGCACGGTATCTTTTTCCAAAATATACTGACGCGTACCGTCATGTTCTTCCCGCTGAACCATTGCCACCGGAAGACGGAGTGCTTCGTTTTTCCTCACATCAGGAGTACCGCTGTACACGTAACCGTCGGCCAGCAGCCGGAAAAACGCATACAGTTCTCCCCATTCTCTTTTCGTCGCTTCAAATGCCATAATCTGTCTATTTTTTAATTGCAAAGGTAGTAAAAGAAGCGTTAACAAAAACCTTTCTGGCAAATGCAAATTATAATAGATGTTATAAAACAGATTTTAAGCATCATTTTACTTGCAGAGAAACAGAAAATGCGTACCTTTGCAATGTGTTTTTCATAGTATTAGATTTAAGGTTAACAAAGGTTGGAGTTCAGCGGAACTCCTTTTTTTATGCCCTTATGCGAGATGCTGCTTTTTTCCTCTCTCCAAAGACTTGAAAACCCGCCAATCTAAATAGAAATAAGCAAAGATATTCTTTAGGTTTCGCGTACGTAAACCGTACGTTTCTCACGGCGGAAACATACGGTTTCCGTAAGGAAAACGTAAGGTTCCGGCAGGAGAAACATAGATACTGATAAAAGATTTGACCATAAATGTCCTGAGGATTTACAATTCGCTCTGCGCGTAGTGTTTTCTTTCTCATTTCCTCATAAAATTCATCTCAAAATACACTTGTAGAGATTTCCCGTTTAGGTTTCTTACACAAATCTACTGATAAACAGATACATATGCACACCATTTGCGTGCAGGGCTGTAGAGACCGATTTTTCGCAGACATGAGATTTTTCTTTCTATATTTGCAATACAGAAACTACTATCAAAAAAAGTAGACAAACACACTTTGCAAATAATAAGAAAAACAAATTATCGTATGTACACAATTGGAAAAGCGCTCCTGCTATTATGCAGCCTCACATCTATCGGTGAAATAGCCGCACAGACCGTCAGTGGAAAATTAATCGACGAAAACAAACAACCCCTCCCCTACGCCAACGTGGTCCTTCTGTCACTCCCCGACTCGACCTTCGTCACGGGAACCGTTACGGCTGAAGACGGTACGTTCAGCCTGAATACCACCACACCGAATCAGCTTGTACGTATTTCTTCCATCGGATATAACACTATATACAAACCCGTCCAGCCTGCCAACTTAGGGGTAATACAGCTGACATCAGACACACAACAGTTAGGGGAAGTAGTGGTTAAGGCTGATTTGCCCAAGATACGTGTAAAAGGGGATGCCATGGTGACTACCGTAGCAGGTAGTATCCTTGAAAACGCAGGGACAGGAAATGACCTGTTAAACAAAATACCCGGCGTATCGGCTAATGAAGGGGATATTAAAGTATTTGGTGCCGGAACTCCTGAAATATATATCAACGGCCGTAAAGTAAGGGATAAATCTGAACTCGACCAGCTTGCTTCCGACAACATCAAGAGCGTGGAAGTAGTGAACAATCCCGGCTCGCGCTATGATGCGACGGTCAATGCGGTTATCCGTATTCAAACCAAAAAGCCGCAAGGTGAAGGATTCGGTTTCAACAACCGTTTTTATACAGGCTACGGTTACGGATGGAATGTGCTGGACCAGTACAACTTCAACTACCGAAAAGGAGGATTTGACCTTTCGGGTATGCTGTATGGCAAGAAAGGATACACAGAAGACCGCAAGACCATCACACAGAAAACACTGTTGGATAAAACATGGATACAGGATTCATATCTCTGCACACAATATGACATGAAAGATGTTTCGGCCATGCTGTCGCTGAATTATCAGTTTAACGAGAATCACTCTCTGGGTGCACGCTATGATTATGACCGGACACCGGAACGTCATGAAACGGTAGATCCGATGAATACCCTGGTGTATCAGGATAATGCTCTTTATGAGGAGGGTCACACTACGGGCTGGAGAAATACACAGGAAACCAGACATACTCTCAATGCTTATTATAACGGACGTGTAGGAGACTGGAATATCGACTTCAATGCGGACGGATTCTGGTCGGATACGAAGAATCCACAGGAGATGCTCGAGCAGTTCACTCCAGCGGGAGGTTCCTTAGAGAAACAGACTGTCACCATCAAGAATCTGACAGACAATACCCTTTATGCAACCAAACTGGTATTCGGACATCCATTATGGGGAGGAAACCTCTCTTTTGGCGGGGAATACACCTATACGAACCGGGATAATTCGTACATGAATGTGGAAGGAATCCTGGATAACAATAACAGCAGCATCAAAGAAAACTCCACTTCGGCATTTCTGGAATATGCCCGCAGCTTCGGCAAGCTACAGGCACAGTTAGGTGTGCGCTATGAGCATCTGTCTTCCGACTATTACGAGGATGGCAAGTATATGGACGAGCAGAGCAGGACATACGACAACGTATTCCCGTCCATATCCTTGAATCTTCCGATTGGTAAAGTACAGACACAATTGACCTACACCGGCAGTATCTACCGCCCTTCATACTGGATGCTGAGAAGTGACATCATGTACGGAAACCGATATACCTATGAAGGAGGTAACCCGCTGCTGAGACCGTCACTGATAAACCGTCTTACGCTGAATGTGTCGTACAAGTGGATATACCTCAATTCACGATATATACACGGAGAAGATGCCATTACACAGTTAAGCAGGGCATATTCGGAAGATGATCCGACTGTTTCGTTATATTCCTTCTACAACATGTATAACAGTGACAAGTTATATACCACTCTGACATTGTCTCCCACCATCGGGTTATGGTCTCCCCAGTTCAATTTCCTTCTGCTCCAGCAATGGTATAAGGTGGAGACATCCAATGGAACAGAAAACTTCAATAATCCAATATTGAACTTTGCCTGGAACAACAATTTCAAGTTGCCTCTTGGTATCAGTCTCGATGTAGATTTAGGTTTTGACACTCCGGGTGACAACGAAAATACAAAGGTCGAAGAATGGTGCTGGTTTGCCAATATCAGTCTTTACAAGAGTTTCTTTAAAGACCGTCTTTCGGTTCAGCTGAAAGCCTATGATCTTTTCAACTCATATCAGGCTAAATCAACCATTTACAGTGGTAACCGTCTGATGACAGGAAAAATGGAAGCCCGCAGAAATATTGGCATCACTTTACGCTATAAGTTCAATGCTACCAAGAGCAAGTACAAGGGAACAGGAGCAGGCGACAGCCAGAAGAACCGTATGTAAGTTTTATATCAGTTCCAAGAATGAATGTCATAAAAGGTACGACTGAAGAATATAATGTTTTATAACCTGAACGCCCTATTGAAAACCAATTTTTAAACAGAATACACAATGAAAATACTGAAAGGATACCTACTGATTTTACTTTTGAATTTAATCTGCTTTACAAGCCTGTCAGCACAAACCGATGCCGAACGGAAGTTTCTGGCCTCCACCGACTCGCTGAACACACTGCTCTCTGATGCATATACCGGAAAGGACTATCCGACTGCCGAAGCCCTCTGTCAGAAGATTATCGACTTATACGACGCACATGCGACGCAACTGGCCGAAGGCTATGCTTACTTCAAATACTCCAGCTACTATAACATGGCCAGTACCCAGGCAATACAAGGGAAAAAACAAGAAGCCGCCAACAACCTGCTCAAAGCACTGGACAGCGGAAAGATTGAAGTAAGCTACAACAGGATAACCAACGACGAAGACCTGAAAGACATTCTGGACGCACCTGAACTACAACCCGCCCTGAAGCGTCTGAAAGAAACCACCGATTACCTTTATATCCTGCAGAATGCGCCGGAATACACCCGCACGCAGTCAGTCGACAGTCTGCCCCAGATTGTCTATGCGCAGGCTGATGACCCCGACCTGAAGCGTGTCCGTGACTATTTCCAGCTGGACAGTGTAGCCGTGCCGGGCAATGAACTGGTTACCATCAAACGTATCCTGACTTATATTCACGACAAGATACGTCACGACGGACAGAACGGCAACCCGAAGGGTGGAAACAACTCTATCAATTTTGCTGAAGCCTGCAAGGACGGCAGCCGGGGCTTGAACTGCCGCGGGTTGGCTACGGTACTGAACGAGTGCTACCTGTCGATGGGCATTCCGTCGCGTGTCATTACCTGTATGCCGAAGACGTATATCAACGACTGCCACGTCATCAACGCCGTCTATTCGTCCACTCTCGGCAAATGGCTCTGGATAGACCCTACGAACAATGCTTGGGTGACAGACGAACAAGGCAACCTGCTGAGTGTAGAGGAAGTGCGTGCACGCCTCAGAAACGGCCAGCCAGTCCAGGTGAACGAAGATGCCAACTGGAACAATGAAAAGAAGACCACGACGGAAGACTATCTGTACGAATACATGGCCAAAAATCTGTTCTACTTGGAAAGCTGGACACGCTATGGGTTCAACACGGAAAGCGACCGGGAGAAGCTCATCAACTACATCTTCCTGCAACCTACTGGCTGCGACAGCGAGGAACGGAACCCGAGGAACTATTCCGTCAACGACGACCGATACTTCTGGCAAGCTCCTCAACAAGCGAAAACTGATTGATGAGAATGCAGAGGGAAAGACCACGAATAATGTAGATCGTGAAACCGGTATAACCATATAAACTTGTACAATCATTATAAAAATCACACTCTAATTACATTTTAAAGGACAGCCTCGCAAGAAGTTGTCCTTTATTTGTTATTCTGAAAAACTGTATATGTAGAAAAACAGACTACCGAAAATGTCTTTCTTCAAGAACTTATCAGCTCTTAAAATATAAAAAACACAAATTGTAGAGATACATGATTCCGATGTTATATTTAAAATACAATAAATCAGCTGCATACAGGTTTTATCAAGAACAAACCTGTAGAGACCGTTTTTCGCATACATACAATTCTTCTTTCTATATTTGCAATACAGAAACTACTATCAAAAAAAGTAGACAAACACACTTTGCAAATAATAAGAAAAACAAATTATCGTATGTACACAATTGGAAAAGCGCTCCTGCTATTATGCAGCCTCACATCTGCCGGTGAAATTGCCGCACAGACCGTCAGTGGAAAATTAATCGACGAAAACAAACAACCTCTTCCTTATGCCAACGTAGTCCTTCTGGCACTCCCCGACTCGACCTTCGTCACGGGAACCGTTACGGCTGAAGACGGCACGTTCAGCCTGAATACCACCACACCGAATCAGCTTGTACGTATTTCTTCAATCGGATACAACACTGTATACAAACCCATCCAACCTGCCAACTTAGGGGTAATACAGCTGACATCAGACACACAACAGTTAGGAGAAGTCGTGGTAAAGGCCGATTTGCCCAAGATGCAGCTCAAAGGTGATGCCATGATTACCACTGTTACGGGTAGTGTACTCGAAAAGGCTGGAACAGGTGAAGATTTATTGAACAAGATTCCGGGCGTTTCTGCGGAAGATGAAGAAGTAAACGTATTTGGCTCGGGCACTGCCGAGATTTACATCAACGGACGCAAGGTACGCGACAATTCGGAAATTGACCAGTTATCGTCCGAACAAATCAAGCGCGTGGAGGTTGTGAAGAATCCCGGAGCAAGATACGATGCTTCCGTGAAAGCCGTCATTCGCATCATTACAAAGAAAGCAGCAGGCGAAGGATTCGGATTTAATAACCGTTTTGTAACCCGCCACCGAAGAACGTATGGCTGGACTACTTTCGACCAGTTTAATTTCAATTACCGGAAAGGAGGTTTCGACCTGTCGGGAACATTGTTCGGAGGCAGATTCCGCAACGGGAATAACCAGCAGATTGGCATGAAGACTTATCTCGACAAACTGTGGGAACAGAAAATGGATGCTTCTTACGGAAAGAACTCCAATAGTAATGTCCAAGGCATCCTTTCACTAAACTACCAGTTCAATGAGAAACACTCCATGGGTGTACGCTACGATATGGACAAATACTTCAACTCTTCAGGCGACTGGCGTTACACAGCCAATATCTATGCTGACCAAGAACTGTACGAAAACAATACAAGTACAATGATTGGTGAAGACCCTTCTACAAGACACAGCCTGAACTATTACTATAACGGACAGATAGGCGATTGGAACATTGATTTCAATGCCGACGGTTTGTGGAACGTAAAAGAAGAAAGCCAGCATACAAGGGAAATCACCAATGGAGAAACGGAGAACGATGTCAATACCTTCAATAAAAATAACGGAACATTGTATGCCACAAAACTGATCGTGTCGTATCCTTTATGGAAGGGGAATCTGTCATTTGGCGGTGAGTATTCGCATACCAGCAGAACAAACCTCTATCACAACCAAGAGGGCATCCTCGACAATGATGACAGTAAAATAAAAGAAGGTTCCACTGCGGCTTTCATGGACTACTCACACTCGTTCGGCAAGGTAGATGTGCAAGCCGGAGTGAGATACGAGAACGTGAAGTTCGACTACTATGAGCAAGGAAAACACATCGACAAACAAAGCCGCACGTTCAACAATGTATTTCCTTCTGTCAACATAAACTTTCCCATAGGAAAAACACAAATTCAGCTGAGCTATAGCGGTGGTATCACGCGTCCTTCATACGATATGTTGAGAGGAAACATATATTACGGCAACAGATATACCTACCAAACGGGAAATCCATTTCTCAAACCTATCATCAATCAGGACCTTATATTTTCCGCATCCTATAAATGGGTGAATTTCAGCTTTACTTATAACCGTACGAAAGACGATATTATTCAGGTTTGCGAACCTTATTCGGAAGCTGATCCTACCATATCCTTGCTAAAAACCGTCAATACGGAACCCTACAACAATATCATATCAGCTATCACCTTATCGCCTACTATCAGCTGGTGGAGTCCGCAGCTTACCGCACAGGTCTTTAAGCAGTGGCTTCATGCAGAAGGACCGGACGGCAAACTCACACTGAGTAAACCAAGGACAATCATTGTGTGGCGTAACAGTTTCACTCTTCCGGCAGGATTCCTATTTGATGTAGATGGTACTTATTACACCAAAGGACATTCACAGAACATGTACATGGGTATCAACTCCCTGAATGTGTCTATGGGGCTCTACAAGAGTTTCTTCAAAGAAAGGCTGAGTTTCCAGCTTCAGGTCACCAATCTATTTGAAACAGATGATGTGGATTGCACTATTTATAGCGGCATCAAAACCATGACAGATTATATCACCAATTTCAGAAGAATCTCACTGACCATGCGCTACAAGTTCAACGCTACCAAGAGTAAGTACAAGGGTACCGGAGCCGGAGAAAGCCAGAAAAACCGTATGTAACAAGAAATCGTTATATTTGTAGGACGAAAAAGTGATATCACCTTATCAACAGCCACATGAAACACAAAATAAAACCCATTCTCTATATAGCAGGCATCTTGCTGCTGTTTGCTACTTGCACAAGGCAACCGCACGCAAGTGCTCTGCTACGACAAACGGACTCTTTGCTGCATCGTCACCAACCAGATTCTGCCTTGCAACTTCTATTTAATATCAAGGATGAAACGTCTCTTCCGGAAGCGGAACGGATGAAACTGGTATGGAACAAGGCGATGGCCCACTACCAGCTGGAAATGTCTCTGTTAGAAGATTCCCTGCTCTATCAGGCTATTGCCTACTACCGCCAACAGCCAACAGATACCGCACGACTGCTGGATACTTACCTGCTCGAAGGCATGTACCTGAGGTGGAAAGAAGCAAACGATGAGGCTATCACAGTGTTCGACAAAGGCATTGCTCTGGCCATCTCCCGAAAAGACACCACCAACATGTTAGTGCTGCAGCGCAAGAAACTGGAAGTGCTATACAAGCAAAGCCGTTTTTTAGAGTGTAAAGCGATGATTGAAGACATGCTTCGCATTGCCCACAAACTACCGGTGAAGGAGCATTACCAGATGGTATATTCACTGGCCCTCGTATCGCAATTGGGAGGAGATACATCGAACATTGATTGTCCGGAGAAAGGGTTTCAACTGGCATTAGAGGCCGGTGATACCTTGTTCGCCCATCATATTCTGCGAAACCATGGCTGTATGCTGGTAGGAGCACACAGATACAGGGAAGCCATCGCCCAATTCCAACGGCTTATCCGTCTCAATCCCGATTTCCTGCCGTATGCTGTCCAGTTAAGCCTGGCAGAGATTTATATAAACTTAGGAAAGAATGATTCGGCGTTCTATTATTTGGATAAAGCTGCCCAAAGCATGGACAAAGAGCAAAAGCAGAAAAAAGACCAAATCATGTTATCATTCAAATCCTTATATTATCAGATGCAGTCCGCATTAAATGAAAGAATGGGCCTTCCATATAGCGGACAGGTATTCAGACGGTATTGCGACTCCATCACAGAAGACCTCAAAGACAAGCACAACACGGCATTGCGGCAGCAGGAAACCAGAGCCCAGCTGCAACAACAGAACTACGAACTCATCATCAACCGCCAGCAGATGGAACTCCGCATCGCGGTAATTGTATCCTTGCTGTTAGGAGTGATTCTGGCACTTATCGTCCTCTACCAGCAGAACCTGAAGAAGAAGGAACGCACCATTCGCCGTCTTTCCAGCGAACTACAAAAATACAGTAAACAGTTAAAGGACAACGAGGTATTGATGGCACAAAACAATGAAAGTATCCAGGAACTGCAAATGCAACTCTCTACCCAGAAAGCCAGTGAACAGGAAGCGCAATTGTCGCTCATCAAGCAACTGGAAGAACAGAACCGACAACTGAATCTTGCCAACCAAAATCTGCAACACCAGATTGAAGCGCACTGGAAACAATTGAAAAGCGCACCGCTCAAAACTCCACATCTTCAGGAACTCACCACCGAAATGCTGCGACTCAAAGAAAGAGAAGAGGCACTGACCGGACAACTGATTTCTACCCATCCGTTAGTGGCTGAACTTCGGAGCAAACCACGCTTTCTGCAACCCGAGGATTTTGTCCGGATTGCCACATTGGTCAACAAAATCTATCCTCATTTCACCGAACGGCTTACGGAAACTTTCCCCAACCTGACCGAACTGGACCAGCAGCTCTGCATCCTCATCAAATTAGGCTTCAGTGTGTCGCAAATAGCTGTATTCATGGCGGTATCCCCCACCTCCGTATCGCAGCAAAAATCAAGGATGAAGAAACGCATCCTGCAACAAAAAACGGACAGCTTTACCGAAGGAGAAACGCTGGATTTATGGCTTCACAGATTCTAAAAAAGGCCCTCTGTATATATACATACAAAAAGAAAACAATATAAAACACTAACTTTCAGCAATTTACAAAACAAAGGCTGTATATATGGATTTATTTTAAAGTAAATAAGAATGCGCTAACTTTGCCAAAAGTATAATTATAGCGTGAAAAAATAAACCCCAGAGAAAAGATGAATCGTTTGAAAAAGACATACGAAAAACGAAATGCGACCCAGCCAAAAATGAATCACAAAAGCCATATCCAGCACATTCAGACGCTGACCAACGAAATGGAACAATTGAGGGAAAGAGAACACAGACTGGCCGAACGACTCATCTCTGAGCAGCCGCTCATCAACGAATTGCGCCACAGCCCGCGCTTCATTAAAGAAGCAGACAAAAGTTGCCTGGCTGCTTTGGTAGACGACGTGTACAATAACTTCACTTCACGCCTCACCACCCGTTTCCCGAATCTGACGGAAATGGATATCCAATATTGTATTCTTATCAAACTTCATTTTACGGTATCGCAAATTGCCGTACTATCGGCCATCTCTCCTACTTCAGTCTACCAGCAGAAATCACGGATGAAGAAGCGCATCCAAGCACTGGAACCCGAACTCTTCACGGATGGGGAAACACTGGACGAGTGGCTGAACAAATGGTAAAAGGAGGTTTTTCACGCTATATCCCCTCCTTCTGAAAGATTTGTGTTATCTTTGAGCAGATAAAATCCGTAATCTTTCATACAGCTTATTATTATGATACAACAAACTACTTTCACACTCCGGGCACGCGCGCGTGGCTTTCACCTCGTGACCGACGAAGTACTCAGTCACCTGCCTGCCTTACCCAAGACCGGACTACTCAATCTTTTTATCCAACATACCAGCGCCGGACTGTCGGTCAACGAAAACTGCGATCCTGACGTACGCAGCGACATGGAAAAGATATTCAACAACCTGGTGCGCGAACGCGAATCCTGGTACGACCATACGCTGGAGGGCTGGGACGATATGCCTGCCCATGCCAAATCCTCACTGGTGGGCGCCAGCCTGTCTATTCCCATCACCGACGGACGACTGAACTTAGGCACCTGGCAGGGAATCTACCTCTGTGAATTCCGCAACCACGGAGGAGGACGGCGCATCGTGGCCACCATCCTCGGAGAATAACTCAAGGAACAAGCTGTGGCGTGGAGAGGCTGAGACTGTCAGTGAAACATTTTCCGGCTTCTCCGGTCAATACCACGCGCGACAAGTCGATTTCTTCTGCAGCCGCTTCCGAAATTACTCCCTTGGCCGCCATTCTGCGGGCTACCAGCCGGAAGTGTCCTTCCTGATTTTCTTTCAACCGTCCATTAGCTTCGAACGAACTGCGATAATGCTTCGGCTTCGGAATAATGGAAGCCAGGTAAATGCATTCTTCCAGCGTCAGTTGCGACGGACGCTTGCCAAAATAAAACTCTGAAGCCTCTAACAGCCCATACACTCCCGGCCCCCATTCGGCGATATTGAGATACACTTCGAACATCCGTTCCTTTGAGGTAAGCCGGTTCTGTTCTATCAGCCAGACAATCAATGCTTCCTCCAGTTTCCGTGCGATGTTTTTCCGACGATTCAGGAACACATTCTTGACCAGCTGCATGGAAATTGTACTTCCTCCGCGTGCAAAGCGACGTTCTTTCAAATCGTAAACCATCGCTTCACGAATGGCGTCGGGAAGGAATCCCTGATGATAAAAGAATCCTCCGTCCTCGCTCTGCAATACGGCCATGCGCATCAGCTGCGGCACACTGTCAAGAGGAAGGAAATGATTCCACGACGGGCCCACCGGAAAAGTGCGTACGGGCATCTCATTCTCGTAGGCCGTATACTCAAACTCTTCTGACATCTTGCCAAGGTCAGTTGTTCCGTAACCCAGTATCCGGAAATGCTGCGGACGCAGGTCGGAATAAAACTTCAGGCTGTCAGGACGAGACAAATCGGCATCCAGTTCGAAATCGTATGCCAGTTCTCCTTCCACCCGAATCCCTTCCAGGTTCTCAAAAAGTCCATGCGGAAGGGAATTGAAAAGCTCCTTAGCCGGAAACAGGGGTTGATGTATGGAAGCCATAAGGTGGCTGGGCGGTTCTACCCGCAGGTAGGGATGAAACTGCAAGTCATTGAAACGTATCGTACTGCAACTGTCCAGTTCCAGGGCATGCGGTTCCACATTCAACTGAAAATCCAACTTCCCATGATTCAGGTTAATACGCTCCGGCGACAAGCGACGATGGAAGACTTTCAGTCCGTCTACCTCCGTCTGACCAAGCAACACCATTTTCTCATCTTCCTCCTGCTGCGTGAAACTTAACCACAACCGGTCGAAGGCCACTTCCGCTCCCAAACGGCGGCGAATGTAGGGCACAGTCAGTTCAGGTGCCTGAATGCAGACCGACACACGGCGCTCACCGGAATTGATTTCTCCCTCCGTTTCCCAATGCTGTGTATGTCCTTCTTCTACAAAAGTAAGCTGGCTACGGAACCGGTGATTCTCAATATTGAATTCCGGTACATACAGGCTGACGGAATCGCTGTCCTTCCGTTCGCGCACATGCAGACGGGTGAGACGCCCCTCAGAAGGCAACAAACGGAACACTCCATTCAGCAAGGTTTGCACACGCTTGTCATATCCCGCCTTTTCGGGAGCCCGTTCCGTTTCTTTTTCACCATTCGATCTGCTTCGGAACAAGAAATCATAATTAGCCTGCTGGTTCTCTTTAACAAAATCCACCGTCAATCCGTCCAACGCCACATCCATCACCTCCACATTTCCTTTCAGCAATTGCCAGAAGCCTAAATTAAACGTGGCCGACCGAAGTGTCAATAATGTATCCCTCTCCTCGGGAGCAACTGACAGCCCGTTCAGGAAAAGACATCCGGTTCCCTCAAAGCGCAACTCATCGTAATGCACTTCCAGTCCGTACCGCTCCTCCACTTGAGTAATCTTTCTTTCTGCCATCCGGTTCAAGATACGGTTACGGAAAATCCATAGTCCGCCGGCCAGTAACAGCAATAACAGCAGCAAGCCTGCACCTGTATAAATCAGTATTCGTTTCATAACGTCCTTATTCCATGCTGCAAAGGTAAAAAATATTCAGCTAAAATATCATAGATTTTTCGCCCGGATAATCCACAAATTCGCACAAATAGTTTCAAAATCACAACAATCACAAACAATTTGAACTTATTTGAATTTGTTTTGAAACAAAAATACAATTACTTTTGAGAAAAATGAAAGACGACAAAAAACATTTACAGCAGGAATTAAAGAAATCAAAAAACGGACACATTCTTTTACAAAGAATATTCCCTGCGTCCGCATATTCATATCACACGCATCAGGGGAATGAGCGTATAAAATGAAAACACTATGAAACAACTTGTCAAACTATTCAGCATTGTATTTTGTGCCATGGCTCTGTATGCCTGCGGAAGTGACGACGAACCAGGCAAAAGCGCATTACAAGACCAGTTTATTGATGTAGACAACAGTGAATACACTGAAGGAAGCATTCCCGTAGGAAATACCCCCATGCTTCAGGCTGCAACTTTCGATAAAGCAGCTCTTCCCGGAGGGACATCCTATCTTACTTTAAATTCCTACGAAGAATTAGACTATGTAAATATTGGTGTAGAAGGAGAATCTGGATACCTTAAAGTAAAGTTGGATACACCAGTAACCGCACAAGGACGCGCCACCACAAATGATAAAATCTATACCTATACCGTACTCGTATTATTAAGCCAGAATCTGACTAGCAGTTTTACCCTTGTATTTACCACAGTTAACAAACAAGGTGAAGTTTCCTCTCAATTTACAAGTAAAACCAACTACATAGAAGCTGGTACAGGCGATTTACAAGTCAACTTGCGTTTCAGCAATGAAAAAGACGTGGATTTGTATGTCGTAGAACCCAACGGAAATGTCATTTATTACGGCCAACCTTTCCCATATTATTCAAAAGAATACGAGATTATCAATGACTGGCTGGAAAGTGATGATTATGAAAATGAGCCAGATGTTGAATGGGGAAAAATCGGATTGGATATTGACTCTAATGCAGGTTGTGACATTGACGGGAAAAACAGTGAAAACATTTTCTTTAAAACAGATTGCATGCAAAAAGGAACATATCAGGTATGGGTAAATATGTTTGCAAACTGCGACCCTTCTATTGCTACGAACTACACTATTAGAGTCACCTACAAAGGCATGGCGGTTACTCCTAAATCCGGAAGCAATCCGACATCTGGAGTGTTTCCTATAGGAACTCCCGACAATGAAATTGACGATGAATTAACTGGAGCTACAAAAATAATGGAGTTCACCATCAATGAAGGTATCGAACCGGGAAGAAGTGCGGCAGTAACAGCCAAGAAACATTTGATAAAAAAAGAATTCAACATGTTATTTGCGAACTAATACTTTGTCTTTTATAAAGACAACCTATAGATCTCTCTTTACTAATTTCATTCCGTACGTTCCGGTGACAAATTCTTCACTCAACACAGGTCGCCGGAACAGTACGGAATGTTTTTATCTACAAGAATCGGGTGCTGTTTCATGGATATTCCAAAAGAAATCGTATCTTTACACCATAATCATTTTTTATTAACTAAAAACTTTAGAATTATGGCTAGTAGAAGATCATTGAAAAAAACAGTCAATTATATTACAGAACTGGCAGCAGGACTCTGTCTGGTAGAATCAGCAAACGCAAATGCAGAAAAACGGGAAGCTTACAGCGAAGTATTCCTGCAGATTATCAACCTGCGTAATGACATCATCAGCCGCATCAGCCACACAGAGCCGGGCAGCGTGAAACTGTTCTACAAGAAACTAAGAGCAGACTTCAATGCTGAAGTAGACAACGTGTTCAAGAAATTGGAAGAACTGTCGAAATAACAGCACATGAAACAAGCTATCTGCCGGTTTATCTATCACAAGCTGCTGGGCTGGAAAGCAGAAGTAAGTGTACCCGATTTTAAGAAGTGCATCATCTGTGCGGCTCCGCATACTACCAACTGGGACTTGTTCATCGGAAAATTGTTTATCACAGCCATAGGGCGTGAATCGGGTTTTCTGATGAAAAAGGAATGGTTCTTCTTTCCATTGGGAATCATATTCCGAAAAATGGGAGGTATCCCCGTTCACCGCGACAAGCGTACTTCTATGGTAGACCAACTGGTGCAACGCATTGAAAAAAGTGACACATTCCATCTGGCCATTACACCGGAAGGAACACGTTCAGCGAATCCCGACTGGAAAAAGGGATTCTATTACATTGCCTTGGGGGCAAAAATTCCGATTGTATTGATTGGAATAGATTATGAAAAGAAGTGCATTACAGCAGGAAAATACCTCTTGCCCACGGGTGATATTGAAAAAGACATGAAGGAAATCAAGTTATATTTCAAGGATTTCAAAGGGAAACACCCTGAGAAATTTACCATAGGAAATATTGACTGAAATGAATCAAAAAAACGTCCTTGCGTTTCGTTACGAACGCAAGGACGTTTTCTTTTAAACGCAAGTGCGTTTCAACCAAAACGCTTTGACGTTTTAGTTCAAACACAAGGACGTTTGAAAATAAACGCCCTGACATTCTGAAAATGAATGCCAGGGCGCCTTTTATGAATTTGTAAGCTATTGATTTACAGCAACGAAGAAATATACTCCTTCATTTCAGGAACCGCACGACGTGCTTCCTGATACAGTTTATACTGTGCCAGTGTACGCACATAGTTGTGTTCAGCATATTTTATCTGATAATATGTATCCCCGTTGATATAGTCGGCCAGGAAACGTACGGCCTGCATATATGGGAACAACATCACAGCGTATGGCAGCATCTCTATCTCCAGCGGAGTAAGGAAACTCTTGGCCGATTCGATGTATCCTTTAGCAAAGGCACGGAAAATATCCATGTTGAAATGAATCTTGTTCAAGTCAGGTTCATCTTCAGGAGCCGTATTTCCGGCAGAACGAAGGAAATCACCGAAATCAGAGAAGACGAAACTTGGCATGGTCGTATCCAAATCGATTACGCACAGTACGTTTCCATCTTTATCAAACAACATGTTGGATACCTTCGTATCACAATGGCAGATACGTTTCGGAAGTTTTCCTTCCCGATACAGACGTTCTGCAGCACACATTTCATCTGCATCTTTCTCAATATCATCTACCAGTGACTGCACTTTCTCCATACGTCCGGCTGCATTCTGTGCCACAGCTTCACGCAACTGCTGCATACGGAATTCCATATTGTGGAAATCAGGAATGGTTTCCCCTAACTTTTCAGGCAGGTCGGCCAGCATGGCTTCAAACTCACCAAACTTCACACCTACCAGATACGAAGATTCGGGAGTTACCGCTTCCAGTGTCTGTGATTCCGGAATGAACACACACACACGCCAGTAGCGTTCGCCATCAAAATAATATGTTTTTCCTTCGGCAGTCGGTACAAAGCGAAGCACTTTGCGGTCTATATCCGTTTCATGAGCCTTTTCCAGCTTTTCGCGAATATGACGGGTCACACATTCAATATTGTGCTGAAGAAGTTCCACATCCTTGAAAACCTGATGATTGACACACTGCAATATATAATCGCAAGCCTGCGGATCTTCTGTCTGAACTTTATAAGTCTGATTAATCAAACCGGCTGTCAAAGGAATTATTTCCCCTACCTTTCCAACCTCCGGAAATTGTGCAATAATTTCATTAAGTGACTTCATGGTTAGCAAATAAATTAGGTTTATTATATTATTTAATTAGAATCTATACTTATTCAATATACCTTTTAAAATATTCTGATTTTTCTACACTGCAAATATAGGGAAGTTTTTACGGATTACCTTCATCTCATTGTAATATTTTCTACAAAATCTTTGCAGAATAACAAAAAGTTTATAGATTTGCGCCCGTTAATAAAACTAGACTCTATGAAAGCCACCATGAAAACACTCTCAGCAATTCTGATTTGCTGTTTTATTTCTACTATACAAATGTATGGAGAAAATATTCAACGCCCTGAAAGCGAAAACTATGTAAAAGGAGTAGAAGCTCTCAATGAAGGAAACCCTGAAGCGGCTTATACTTATTTGAATGCAGAAATCAATGAGCACCCTGACAACGGATATGCACATTGCTACATGGCACTTATCTGCAACTTCTGCAATGATACCAAACTGGCACTGAAAGCATTGAACTCCAGTCTGGAACTTATTCCGGAAGCTGATACAGAATATCGTTCATTCGCACACTATTCCAGAGGCGTGCTGCTGACCAATCTGAAAATGTGGGAACATGCTGAAGCTGATTTGAATGAAGCAATTCGTCTGAATCCGGAAGATGTGGAAAACTACAAATCGCGTGCGCAACTCTATTTTGAGACTGAACGCTATGAAGAGTCACTCGACGACCTGACACGCGCACTCAAACTTGACAGCAAGGCTGATGTAAACGACCTAGTATTGCAACTTATGGCAGTAGCTCCTACTTCCGAATTCATGGAACGCATCACTGCTACCTACCAGCAACTGGACCAAGTTACGATTCATTAATAGTCCATACAATAACATTATACTTGAAAGCCATCTCAGTCTCTGAGATGGCTTTTTCATTTGCAGGAGAGCAAATGATTTTCTATTTTTGCAAAAAGTACCGATTTACTAACATTTTATCAATAAAAAAAAGAATGAATCAAACAAAAGGGCATCCAAAAGGACTTTATTTACTCTTCGTAACTGAAATGTGGGAACGGTTCAGTTACTATGGCATGCGCGCACTGTTCATGCTCTACATGGTACAGGCGTTGCTTTTCGACAAGGAAATGGCTTCACAAGTGTATGGCAGTTACACGGGGCTGGTGTATCTCACCCCGCTCATCGGCGGATACATTGCCGACCGCTACTGGGGCAACCGGCGATCCATCGTGGTTGGCGCACTGACCATGGCACTCGGTCAGTTCCTGCTGTTCCTCAGTGCCTGCTATTTTCAGGAGGTGGCATTAGCCAAATACCTGATGTTTTGCGGACTGGGACTGCTGATTTTAGGAAACGGTTTTTTCAAGCCCAATATCTCGACCATGGTGGGACGGCTCTATACACCCGATGACAACCGGAAGGACTCGGCCTTCACCATCTTCTATATGGGTGTAAACGTAGGCTCTACCCTCGCCCCGCTGGTATGCGGACTCGTAGGAAATACCGGACATCCGGAGGACTTCAAATGGGGATTCTTAGCTGCCTGCATCGGCATGATACTGGGAGCAACCGTATTCCAGATTTTCAAGAACAAATACATCTGCGACCCCGACGGCAATCCGGTAGGTGTTGCCCCACAAAGAAGCGCATCAACCGCACAGCAATCAGAAACTTCTTCACAGAAATCCACTTCGCGCACCCTTCTGATGATCGGAAGCACCCTTCTGCTTACCTTGCTTTTCTCCATCAACTGGAATGCAGACAGCGCGCACCTGTTTGCCGACGCCGACTGGATTGGTTCACTGATTTACGCCACTACCATCGTCATGCCGGTGATTATCATTACCGACCACTCACTGAGCCGACATGAAAAGTTGCGTATCGGGGTAATTTACATCATTGCATTTTTCGTTATCTTCTTCTGGGCAGCCTACGAACAGGCCGGTGCTTCACTCACCTTCTTTGCCGACGAACAGACCGACCGCCACATCGGAGGATGGGAAATGCCAGCTGCCTACTTCCAGTCATTCAACCCTATCATGATTGTGACACTGGCCCCTATCTTTGCAGCAGTATGGTCATTCTTGGGTAAAAGAGGCATTGAGCCAAGTTCTCCCCGCAAGCAAGCCATCGGACTGGGATTGTTAGCGTTAGGTTATCTGTTTATTGCTTTCGGAGTGAAAGACATTGAACCGGGTGTGAAAGTCAGCATGGTATGGCTCACTGGTCTTTACCTGATTCACACCATGGGCGAACTCTGTCTGGCACCTATCGGACTTTCGCTGGTCTACAAACTGTCGCCTGCCCGTTTTTCTTCATTGCTGATGGGCGTATGGTACCTCAGTACCTCGGCTGCCAACAAGTTTGCCGGTCTGCTGAGCGGTTACTATCCGGAACATGGGGTAAGCAAAAGCTTCATGGGCTATCCCATTGAAAATCTATTCGACTTCTTCATGCTTTTCGTGTTCATGAGCGGAGCAGCTGCCGTTATCCTTTTCCTGCTCTCAGGAAAATTGAAGAAAATGATGGAAGTATAAAGAACTGACTTCACATACCCATAAAAAACGCGGGCCTCTCTATCGAAAGGTCCGCGTTTCCTTTATAATAAGTTCTCACTTTGAAGAAACTGATTATTTCATCAGTTCTGCAAGTTTTGCTTCCAGGTCCTCACCACGCAAGTCACGAGCTACGATTGTACCGTCTTTTGAAACCAGCAAAGTAGCCGGGATGGCACGCACGCCATACAAAGCCGCACCTTCACACTGCCAGCCTTTCAGGTCAGACATCTGCGGCCAAGTGATGTTCAAATCTTTGATTGCTTTCTTCCAGCTTTCTACATCGTTATCCAAAGATACACCTACAATGCCGAAGCCTTTTGCCTTATATTTCGCATAAGCTGCTACTACATTCGGCATCTCCATGCGGCAAGGTCCGCACCAGCTGGCCCAGAAATCAATCAGTGTATAGTTGTTGGCAGCAATGAAGTCAGACAATTTCACCGGTTTGCCTTCCGGAGTATTCAGCGTAAAATCGATAAATTTCTTTCCTACTGATGTCTTAGCCACAGTCTCTACATGCTCCTTCAACGCCTTTACATCTTCATTGTCAGCAAAAGCAGCCGGAATTTTCTCCAACAAAGGCTGTACTTTTTCTACTTCGAAAGAAGAGCCGAACATGGTCAGCAAATGTACACCTGCAGCACTTGCAATATTTTCAGACACGAGCTGATAAATACGGTCCATACCTTCTGTCTCTTTCTTGTCGAGTACTTCCATCAGTGAATCACGCTGAACTTCAGTCAGCAAGGTATCACCCTTAATCTTCTGATACATGTCGTTCATTTCCTTACCAATCTTCTGGTATTCATCCATGAATTTCTGATAAGTATCGTTGTTAGGTGTTCCTGAAATACGGCTTTCCATCGGGCTCAGATTTACCTGAATGTTTCCTTTTTCTACAAACACCATGGCAGCCATACGGGCATCTCCCTTCATGTAAGTTACGAAACGAGATACAGCCACTGAATCGGGAGTTCCCTTAAACTCAAAAGTTCCGTTTTTTACAACTACAGAATCAAGTGCTTCAAAACCTTCTTCTGTCTGTTTCTGCAAGAATACGGTATCACCATCGGCCACACCTTCGGCTGTACCCTTAATGATATAGCCTGCTTTTTCCTGACAAGCAGCCAAAGACATCAGTCCGGCTGCTGCAAATAATACAATTTTTTTCATCTTATACGTTTATTCCGGTTTTTGTTGAAAATAACGGGGGCAAAGATAATCGTTTCAGAGGAAACAGCCCTATTTTTTACAAAAGAAAAAGCACACAGCAAAGCAGATAAGCACCGCGACACACTTCATCCGGCAATCCAGCATAATCTGTCAGCCCGCTAAACTCCAGCGAAGAGAAAAAAAGCGTAATGAAAAGAAGCACGACAAAGTACGTAGCCCGGCTCTTGTAAAGATAAGCCATTCCTTCTACTACATCCGAATCGTCCAAATAGGAATCGGAAGCAAAACCATACACGATAGAAGGCAAAGCTACTCCTAATGAACACACTCCCCAGAATCCATCAGCCAACGGAGAATCTGACAACGTACCGATGGCACTACGCACCGTATTCCAAGGACCAAAAGCCAGCAAGACACACAGTCCGACGTACACTAAGAAAGTGACGGCAGCCAGTCCCATTCCCCGTTTCTCCTTTCGGGAGAATTTCCGGGTGCCCGACACCATCCTGTGACAGGCATCGCCCAATCCGGAATGAAGGAACAAGCCTCCTCCAAAAAAGAGACACACCACGGCTTGAAATACGGGAGAAAGAATATAATCATCTAAAAGCGTACGCAAGAGCCACCGCAGTCCTTCGTCACTCAAAAGACTGCGTACACCTTCCCACTCATAAATACTGCCGGTCCATGACAACAAGGCAGCCAGCAAAAACAGCAGCAGGAAGCAGGTGGCCGGGTGCAGGCTGAATTTATTCTTCATCGGGTTCCAGATTGTCGATGTCAAGTATGCGCAACTCAAACGCACGGGTTACCAAGCGGCAGGCATTGACTCCTGTCCGTTCATCGGAGCGGAACAAGCGGTTTACAAGTTCATTCTGCCGTTTCTCTATCGATTTTACCCCAAAAGGCATGCCTTTGAGGTTGGTTATCATTTCCTTGGTATAACCCAGTGCCAGATGACGGAGAAGTCGTTCGTCGTACTCGTCAATGTCATAATCGATAATTGCCTCCTGACGACGCTGTTCCACTTCCACCGTCTGCATGAAACGGGCTACAATCTTTTCCAGTATCGGCTCGTTAAATACCATCTTCTTTCCATCCATGACGGCCTGCACATCGGTCGCAGTCAACAGTTCACCGGTCTTCAAGATGATGCCTACTGCCCCAGCCCGAAGCGCATCCACCCAAAGTTTCTCGTTCAGAATTTCTCCGGTGAAAATAAGCACCTTCAGCTCCGGACGTTCCCGATGAAGACGGGCGCAAATCTCCACGCCAATGGTGGTAGAACCTCCCAACCCCAAGTCAAGCAACACCATATCGGGCGTACATGTCTCCATCAATTTCCAGAACTCTTCCTCGGTCATGGCCGTACCAATGACCTCCGCATTCGGTATTTCGTGACGGAAAATTTCTTCCGTTCCCTTTAATTCCAGTTTGACATCTTCTACTATGACAACCTTAAACTTCTCCATTTTGTCTTGATTTTATGTTCATTCTAATTCGTTATTTCTTTTGTCTAAACGGCAAGGTAAACCACACACTGAATCCCTTTCCTCCTTCTCCCTGCCAAGGATTGGCATTGATACGGCAGCCTCTTCGCCCGCCATACTCGTCATGGTCACGGATAACCTGCTTGCACACCAAGTACTCTGTGCCCGCCAGCCGTTGTCCGTCACCCGAGGGACACATCCGCTCTCTGTCGGGATAAAACAAGGCATTCAGTTCCTCTTGAGAGTAAGTCCGTCGCATATCAATGAAATCCACGCGCACAAAACCGTTTTCAGCTTTCGCTACCAAGCGCAAGATTCCGGAAACCTCATAACGCACTGCCTCATCAATCAGATTTTCGAGCAGGAAAAGCAACAAAACCCGGTCGCCCGTTACCCATAGTGAAGGTACATCCATCTGCCATTCCAGCGTAAAATTACGCTTGCGCATCACCTTGCGCAAATATTTCTCCGCACCCTCTGCCAGCTCGGCTACCCCCACTTCCGTACGACGGAAAGTAACCTCCTCCAGCTGACGCGAAGCACACGAACTGAGGAGCGTAAATATATCCTTGTAATACCCCACCAGTTCCGACATATTCTCCAACAACTCCGTCCGTTGTGCGGCCGTAACCTCACCGTTTAATTTATCGGCTACTTGCTTGATTCGGCTCGGATAATAGATTGTTTCATGCTTGATGGTAGAAAGGCAATTGTCGAGCACCATATTCTGCACATGCAATTGGTTCTCCTCAAAGAGTGAACGACGGGCCTCATCCTGTGCCAATTCAATGTCATGGAACTTCCGGTTCACCTGCACAATGGCATTATACAAAATAACAGCCAGATAGTTACATACCATTTCAACCAGCAAACGGTCTTCTTCCCGGCTGTAGGCACGTGCCAGCTTCAAGGCCAATACCCCCACACAATGCTTGTCTCCCCCTGTTTCTACCCACAAAGGCAAGAAACTCCACTTCATGACACCGCTCCACTGCATCTGTCCGGAATCGTAACACCGCTGAAGACGTTCATGCAATTCTTCCTCATTCTCTACTGTGACAAAACATGCCGTTTTCAGGTGAGTGGTTTCCTCGTCATACACAGCCAATGCCAGATTCTCCAGCAGCAGCATCTCGTTCAACTCGTTAAACATGCTACGGACAATCCGGTCCAGCACCTCATCACCGAGTCCTTCCGTACAAGAGGCAGCCGAAAAGATGGTACGGTTCACCACAAATACCTGCTCCATGTTGTAACGATAATGCAAACGATGACGAAGATAAAGTGCATAATAGGCTACCAGGCATCCGCAAACCAGCAACACGAACAAAGACAAGGCAATACGCTTGTTGCTGGCCGAGCGCTGCATCTGTAAGCAATACTCCTCCAAAGAATTATCCTTGCTCAAACGTTTGTAAAGAGCCGCGTAAGCCGCATTATTATAGCGATATTTCCGGAAATCTTTTACGGCCAATGAAGCCACAGCTGCCTCATTACGCACATCCAGCAAAATAAAATAATCCGTATCGAACGACTGGGCCAGCCAAGTCAACTCAGCCCCCTCTCCTTCACTCTCCAGCCGAAGCAACGGACCGCTTTTTCCCGAATAACGAAGATAATGGGCATTCATATAATACAATACACTGTCAGCTAATACCAGCGCTGTAGCATGGTCGCCGTTCACATTGCACTCATACACCCAATTGGCATAGTCATTGGCAATGGCCAGCAAACTGTCATACGGAGCCACCTTTTCATTGTTGACCGTATGCGTGGCAGACTCCGGTTTAGAAGAACAGGCCATTCCCAGCAACAGGCACAAACCTATCCACAAAAGTCCGACCATCCGCCGCGCTCCTTTGGGCAAACGGAAAGAGAAGCGACTGCCTTTTCCTGGCGTACTTTGTATGTCGAACCGGCAAACCGCAAACAAGCTGTTCGTCTTCCGGTACTTTTCAATAATTCCCTTACAATTCATCAGTCCGAAACCATGCCCCTTCTGTCGTTGCAACTCTGCCGTATCCGTGGCAGTATCCATACCGATGGCTCCAGAATCGTACACTTTCTCTCCCAGGATACACATACGGTCCTTTTCCGAAAGACCCGGTCCGTTATCTTCCACGGCAATCTCCACATAGTCGGGTGTTTCTTCTGCGGAAAGGCTCACTTTTCCACCTTCCTGCGTATATTTACGGGCATTTTCCACCAGCGTATTCATCATAAAGAGTGTCAATGCCTTATCTGCTTTCACACAGGCCGTCGTTTCTCCCACGGTCAGTGTCTGTTTTTTCAGTTCGAACGAACGACGCCCCTTGGCAATCATTGCAAACAACTCCTGCAACTCAAAGTTTTCAATGTTCAGACTTAGCGTACCCTGCCGCATCTTAATCCATAAAGCCAGGATATCGTTGTATTCATTTATTTTGGTCACCAGCTCATCGATATAGCCTAACTTCCCCTGCTGTATAACTTCTGCATTCGCTGCCGGAAGTGTACGGAGCTTCCGTACCTCGTTTACCATACGGTCAATATAAGGTACGATTCCTGTCACAATCGACAAACACGCCTTTTTCACTTCATTCTGACGCTTGTTCTCCATCAGGTGAAGCTCGTGGACGTACTGTTCTTTTTCCAGTCTCTGCTGTTCCTCACCTAACGAAACCAGGTTCATGCCATGTTCCAGCGTCCAGGCCAGGTAAGGTAATAGCAATCGGATAAGTGTCTGCTCCTCCTTCCGCACAGGAACTGCAAACCACATCCACAGTTTTCCTACAATCACCTCCCTGTCGGGTAATTGAAGGTCGTACACCAACGAAGGGCCCTCATGCAATTCCCCGGTTTCTTCTTCCGTCTCTTCCTCATCGCAGAATGTAATGCACACGTCACGCACCCCAAACAATTCCGACAGCTCCGGTTTCATCACCTTCACTACGGCATCGGCCACCTCTTCCCGGCTGGTTGCCGAAACAGGTACCGCTCCCGTAATCTGTTGACAAAGTCCTAAAATGCGTTTGAGTTCCGTGAGATACATCGTATTCTTCACCCTCCAGGAACGGTTCAGCCAGACAAACAATACGACCAGCACCAGAAAACCCGCCGCCACAAGCCACAGCAGCACATTCAGCTGTCCGGTCTCCTTTTCCAATGCCAGGAAACGGCTTTCCAATTCCTTATCCTGCCGGGTGTAGTCCAGAATATCCAGGTACACATTGCGGTTATAATCCGATTCCGCCTTGCATCCCATGGCAGAATACGTACGACTCAGCTGTTCCCGCAACCGGGCTATCCATTCGGGTACCGTATTGATGCCCTCGTCATTAATCCATTTCAATTCGATGGAAGTACCGTCTCCCGGCAAATAGGCCTGCAAACGGTCGAGCGAATCCTTGCAATGATAATATTTCTCGTGATGCAGATTAACATAATTCAAAGCTCTCTTCAAATTGACCAAAGCCTTTTCGGGCTGTCCCGTATAATTATAGAATGTTGCAATGGTACGATAAGTGCCCGAAATCTGATACCAGTCACCATAACGCTTAAACAAGCCCAACGCATCTTTGGCAAAGACCAGCGGCAGACTGTCCACCGGCAAGTTATCCGGATTGACCAGGCGGAGCATACCCGCCCTCTTCTCGCTCAGCAACAGACGGTTGCTTCGGAACACTAACAACTCAGCCATAGCCTGAAGCGCATTGGCCTCAAAATAAGTATATCCCCTGAGTTGGGCCACCTGCAGACACTGCACCAGATAGCCAAATTCTCCAATGGTCACTTCTTCACGTGTAGGCGCCTCGTACATACCACCCGACCCGCGCATATACGCATAGTACAGCCATTGGGCCGTGTCGTTTTTCAAAGCCTCTTCCGGCACGGCATTGATAGCCTGCATGGACTCCTTGTCCTGCTGCAAATAATAATAATAAATTCCCGAAACAATATAAAACTCCGAAAGCGCATAACTCAACCGACCTTCCAAACCGTTCTTTTCAAGCGAAGAACGATCCTCATTAAGACGCCGGATGCGTTGCAATGCACTGTTATGATAATCGTAGAACTCCTTGTTCATGGAAGTACGCTGACAGATTTTCATCATCCCGACATCGGCCACCAGACGCTCAATCTCGTTGTTACTGGTTTCTGAAGCCTTTCGGAACAAACGGGCTGCATGCTCGAAGTCCATCCGCATGAATGCACAAAACCCCATGTTGTTCAATGCCTCTGCCCTGCCCGACGCATAGCCGTCGGACAATTTCCAGGCTTCCGTAGCTGCCTTAGAAGATAAAGAAAGATCCTTGTAACGGGCCTCATACGCCACGCGGTTCAATGAATCCACGTGTGCATACATCCTCTGATGTACCGGACGTTTGCACGAAAGCCACAGCATACCACACACGGCACACATCACACACACCAGTCCAATCTTCCGAAATCTCTTCATAAACACGTTCGTACAAGTCCACACAAATGTACGAAGTTCCCCTTTAATAAGCACCCCGCCGTGTGATAAAAAAACAAAAGAGAGATTATAGCGTGCATCTTAACCGCACCGGCTATAACCTCTCTCCCTCAGACATGAGTCCGTCTTGAAACTATTTATTTTTTTGACTCTTCCAGAGATACTTTTCTAAATTCTTTCAAAACTTTTTCCAACTCCAAGGATGCCTTACGGGCACGAGTTCCTGCAGCTTTGTTTCCTTTTTCAGCCTGCAATTCAGCATCTGCAACCAAAGCAGCATTCAATTCTTTGATTTTTGCAATTAATTCGTTCATAATTCTGACTATAATTTAAATTAAACGTATTCAAAGTAAATACAATTCCCTCAATGTGATAACTTTACCCTCTCTTTTTTTGCATCTTTTAATACAAAAATCTGCAGATTATGCAATTACACAAACTTTACCTTCATTTTTATGACCAACCGCGTCTCTGGCATCACTCTGAAACGATTATCTACCCGTTCATTGACGAGCCACACGATGCGGTCGCCATCACACACCACCCACTGACGCTCTTTCTCAAAACGGGAAAACTTTTTGTCACGCAAATAATTACGTACCGATTTAAAGCCTTTCATTCCAAATGGAATAAATTTGTCGCCCGACTGCCACTTGCGTAAAGTCAATTCCCCATGTACCATTGACGCATCGATATACGCTTCCTCATTAGTATGGGGTACTAAAAAATCGGTATCCACTTCCATTCTCTCCACACACAATTCGGGCTGAGGTTCTACTTCCCCTGACGGACGACGTATCAACCGGTCACGATCTATCAGCAACGTCCATTCGCGGCTGTGAAACATCCGCCCTGATTCTCCATGCAACGCACGAAACACATCACTTACCTGTGCCGCATTGAAACCCAAGGGATATAGCAGTTCAAAAAGCAGATTCTGTGCGCCCGACTCTCTGCACAAAGCAGGAATATCAATGGTTTCTCCATCAGGTATCACCCGTTTCCTGGCTACTTGTATGGCCTCCTGATACACTTGCGCCACATCAGCCAACCTGCGTGCGGTTTCCGCAATCGTATCACTCACTGACGGATTGATGGTTTCCAGCATCGGAATCACATTCAAACGAAGCTTGTTGCGCACAAACTCATCCTGCAGGTTGGTACTGTCTGTCACATAATCCTGTCCCAACGAAGAAAGATAGTCCAGAATCTCCGCACGACTTACACACAGTAACGGACGCACTACCTCCCCATTCACCGGGCGGATGCCTTGCAAACCATTGATACCTGTTCCCCGCACCAGGTTGAGCAGAAAGGTTTCCACACTGTCATCACGGTGGTGAGCTACCGCTACCACCTTTGCTCCGCATTCCTGGCGCAATTTTGCGAACCAGTCATAACGTAACTCACGGGCTGCCATCTCGACCGATACATTATGGGAAGCAGCATAAGCGTTTGTATCAAAATGAATCACATGCAAAGGCACTCCTAAGCTTTCAGCCAATGCCCGCACAAAACGCTCATCGCGCATCGACTCTTCTCCCCGAAGATGGAAATTGCAATGAGCCGCCTCGCATACATAACCCAAACGCAGAAGCACCCGCAACAGAGCCACCGAGTCGGCCCCGCCGCTCAATGCCACCAGCACTTTGTCGCCCAAGCCCAACAAGTGCTTTTCTTCTATAAACTGACTGACTTTCCTTATAAACATAGTACAAACTTAGAGATAAAAAATGAAAAAGCTCCATATAGGCATCGTAATTTAAAAACATTCTAAATAGTTTGCAGAAAAAGATGCAATACCCTATCTTTGCATCGAATTAAAACAGTGAATAAAACATGAAACTCTCTGAATTGAAAACTGGCGAAAAAGGCGTCATCATTAAAGTCCTCGGACACGGAGGATTCCGCCGTCGCATCATTGAAATGGGGTTCATTAAGGGAAAAACAGTGGAAGTGGTACTCAATGCACCGCTCAAAGACCCCATCAAATACAAAATAATGGGTTACGAAGTATCCCTCCGCCGACAGGAAGCCGACATGATTGAAATCGTCAGCGAAGAAGAAGCACGACGTACAGCCGCCACAGATACTTACCATGAACCTATTTCGCAGGGTATCCCCGTCAGCGATGAGGTAATGAAAAACATTGCTCAGGGGAAACGACGTACCATCAATGTAGCATTGGTGGGAAATCCGAACTGCGGGAAAACCTCACTTTTCAACGTAGCTTCAGGTGGACATGAACACGTGGGCAACTACAGCGGTGTGACCGTAGATGCCAAAGAGGGTTTCTTTGATTTTCAAGGTTATCACTTCCGTCTGGTGGACCTGCCGGGAACTTACTCCCTTTCGGCCTACAGCCCAGAAGAACTCTATGTGCGTAAACACATCATCGAGGAAACGCCCGACGTTATCATCAACGTAGTGGATGCAGGTAACCTGGAACGTAATCTCTACCTCACTACCCAGCTTATTGATATGAACGTGCGCATGGTAGTGGCACTGAACATGTACGATGCCCTGCAGCACAGCGGCAACAAACTGAACTACCACAAGTTGAGCGAACTGTTAGGAGTACCTATGGTACCGACGGTAAGCCGTACGGGCGAAGGCATTGACAACCTGTTCCACGTCATCATCGGTCTGTATGAGGGAGCCGACTTCATGGGACAGAAAGAAGAAATCAAGAACGAAATTCTCCGCGACTTCCGCGAATGGCACGATGCCTATGTGCCCGGACATAAGTATGAAGGAGCAGGCGAAGAAGACAACTTCACCGCCAAAGGTTTTATCCGCCACATCCACATCAACCACGGACCGGAAATTGAACGAAGCATCGACAACGTAAAGAGAGAAATCAGTAAAAACGAAAATATCCGTCACAAATACTCTACCCGTTTTCTGGCCATCAAGTTGCTGGAAAACGACAAGGATATAGAGACACGCGTCATCGCTCCCCTGCCCAACGGAGCAGAAATCCTGGCTATCAGAGACAACGAAGCGGCGCGCCTGCGTGAGCTGGGCAATGACGACAGCGAACAATGCATCGCCGACGCCAAATATGGCTTTATCTCAGGAGCCTTGAAGGAAACCTTTACCCAAAATAATCATGACACGGAAGCGTTTACACGAGTGGTAGACAGCATCGTGACCAACCGTTTCTGGGGATTCCCCATTTTCTTCATCTTCCTGTACATCATGTTCGAAGGTACCTTTGTGTTGGGAGAATACCCGCAACAAGCCATCGAATGGCTCGTGGGACTTATTGCACAGGGAACGGAGACCTTCCTGAGTCCGGGCCCGCTAAAAGACCTGATTATTGACGGAATCATTGGCGGTGTAGGAGGCGTAATTGTGTTTCTGCCGAACATCCTGCTGCTCTATTTTTTCATCTCCTTCATGGAAGATTCCGGCTACATGGCACGCGCAGCCTTTATCATGGATAAAATCATGCATAAAATGGGGCTTCACGGAAAATCGTTCATCCCGCTCATCATGGGATTCGGATGTAATGTACCTGCCATCATGTCATCACGTATCATCGAGAGCCGCAAGGCACGGCTGGTCACCATGTTAGTGAACCCGCTCATGTCGTGCAGTGCCCGTCTTCCCATCTACCTGGTCATGATCGGCGCATTCTTCCCCGGCAAAGCCAGTCTGATTCTGTTGTCAATCTATGCCATCGGCATCCTGCTGGCCGTACTCATGGCCCGCATCTTCACCAAGTTCCTGGTGAAAGGCGATGACAGCCCCTTCGTGATGGAGCTTCCTCCCTACCGTATGCCGACCGCCAAAGTCGTGCTGCGCCACACATGGGAAAAAGGAAAGCAATACCTCAAGAAGATGGGTGGAATCATCATGGTAGCTTCCATTATCATCTGGTTCCTGGGATATTATCCTAACCACGAAGCCTACGAAACCACTGCCGAACAGCAGGAGAATTCCTATATCGGCCAGTTAGGAAAAGCCATTGAACCAGCCATCGAGCCGTTGGGATTCGACTGGAAGATGGGTATCGGTATCCTGTCAGGAATCGGAGCCAAAGAACTTGTGGTAAGTACCTTGGGAGTACTCTACACCAACGAAGACGATGTGGATACCGTCGACCTTTCTGAACGTATCCCCATCACACCGCTCGTAGCCTACGGATACATGTTGTTCGTACTGATTTACTTCCCGTGTATTGCCACCTTAGCTGCCATCAAGCAGGAATCAGGTGGATGGAAATGGGCCGTCTTTGCCGCGACCTACACCACCATATTAGCCTGGCTTGTAGCATTCGGAGTCTATCAAATAGGAAGTTTATTCATCTAAAACTATTCGTAATATGGATATTCAAAACGTTCTCGTATATATTATTGTAGCCTGCTGCCTTCTCTGGGCCGGCAGGCACTTTCTCCGCACCCTCATCCGCCGAAAAGGAAAATCAAACGGATGTGGATGCGGATGTAGCGGATGCAACGGATGCCCTTCGCACAAGGACTAAAGAATACTATTTCTCGCTCATTTCAAAATGCCATTCTCCGGCAGCCAGCGTCAGCTGACGTTCGTTTTTCGGTTCGCCGTTCACACTCCAGCACTGGAATTCGGCAGGAAGCACCACCTGTGCGGAAGTTCCTTCCGGTACCCGTAGGTACATGGTTCCACCGTGAGCCGACTTGTCCATTTCAAACACGATGCGACGACCGCCCGACAACGGCACCTGAGTGCGAATGAAGTTCAAATGCGCCGGATGAGGTGCCACACGGAATGTACGGAAAGCCGGTTCCAGTGTTTCAATGCCGGCGATGTATTGTGAAAGGATGGTCAGCGGACCGCCGCTCCAGGCGTGATTGTAGGTACCGCCTCCGAAACCTTCACTGCCGATGCCCCAGCCTTCCCACAGCGTGGTCAGCGGACTTTCTATCATGACGCGATAACGCAGCTTCATGCGGTTCAGGGCGTCCTGATAATAACCCATCGTGCAAAGAGCTTCGAGCACATATTTCTCCATGTACGGACTGGCGTGATACCAGGTGGAGAAGAAAGGACGAATCACCGGATACAGTTCTTTAGGTAAGACTCCGGATACGACGGCCAGTGCCTGCGCACGGTCATCGGGTTTGCCCTGATAGCCCGGAGAGATGTAGTATTTTCCGTTCCAGAACGTACGGTGGAACACTTTACGCAACTTATCGGCGGTGGTGCGTGCCCAGGCAGCTTCTTCTGCCTCGCCAGCCAACTGGTTCATTTCTTCGTATCCCTTCAGAGCAATCACATACCAGAGGTTGAACAGCAGGGTCATGTCCTTGTTTTCTCCCCAGTCGCCCCAGGTCCATCCGCCGGAACGAGGTATCACTAGGCCTTGGGCATCCGTTTTCCACACATGGATGTATTTCTTTACCCGTGGAAGCACGTCGGCAATGGTCTGACGGTCGCCCGTACCCATGTAGTAGGTCCAGAAACCATAATGACTCACACTGGCCAGCATCTGCATGGGCAATTCATCCTTATAGTTTCCAGCCGGAACGGGTGCAAATATGGTGCTATCGGCCCGCTGCCACCCCATCAGTTCATGAATACCCTTGCGAGTCAGCAGGTGAGCCTTTTCGTCGAGGGCATAGAAAGCTTCGCCCAACTCATTTACCACGTCGCCCCACCACTGGGCACGCTCGCGATCGGGACAGTCCATATAGGTGTCGCGCATGGTGATGTAGAGCGTACGCTGCGACTTGTCCCACAAACGGGTGAGCATCGGGTCATCGCAGGAGAAACTGCCGGCAAAGGAGGTGTCGTAACCCGTCTCACGGTACTTCACATCGAGCACTTCCACACCTTCCGGAAGTTCGTACTGCACATAGTGACCGTTCATCCAGCCCTTGCATTCGAACATCTGTTTTCCTTCGCACGTACGATACTCGGCAAATACGTTGGTGGCCGAACCGCCCCGGTAATTGTCCGTACGGATACGGATGCACTTACCTGCCGGTGCTTTCAGTCGGATGTAGGGAGTAATCTGTGCATTGTAAGGCAGGTAAGCCCGCAGCAGCGTATCGCCCTGCATCTCTGTCTTCGCATAAGGCTTCAGCCCGTAGTCTTTCCAGAACGGAATGGGACGGTCTACCAGCTGATTCCATCCGGCTTTTTCCAGTGATATTTCCGTAGCTTCCTTCCATTTCTTGTCATTATACTCGGGCGACATGAAAGGGATGTCTTTCACTGCATCGAACCCGATGTTTGACTCTGCCAGACGATAGTTGGGCTGTTCGCCCTGCGGCACATAATAGGCCGGATGCTTTTTCACCCGCCATTTTGCATCGGGTTCCACCTCCTTGCCGTTGCAAGAAAGGGAGAAACTGATGCCTGCCGTAGAGGAATTGCGATGGCTGAAACCATCCTTGCCAAAGTACCACACCAGCAAGGCTACGGTATTCTCGCCCGCACGCAAGGCGGGAAGTGAAGTTATCACATCGCAATAGGTGTCCAAAGGGTTCGGACCGCGTTTCAATCCTCCTTCCGACACTTGCAACTCGTCGTTTACCCAAAGCCAGTATTTCGTATCGGCAGCCAGACGCAGTTCCAGTGAACGGGGCTGTTCGTCCAATGTCACCGTATTACGGAAACACCACCATGTGCCGGGAGCAGCCGGCTCTTTCTCTTTTAAAGTCCAGACCTGTGCCTGTACATAAACAGACAGGCAGCAGACTAACATACATAACCACTTTTTCATTTCACTTCTATTTTTGCTGTACGGAATGGAAGCACCGGCATATCCGCATCTGTACGGAGACTGCCAATGGTCGCTTCATCAAAACAATAATATACCTGATAAGGTGCTTTCAATCCTCGCAGCGGAATCTGCAAGCTCTTGCCTTTCAAGCGGGCATTAACTGCAACCTGTTTCCCTGTACAGTCTACGACCGTCAAGCCTGTCACCTCTTTGGTGGTGGAATGCAAGGTATTAAAATTCCCCTCCAACGTGACTTCCAGGTTTCGCTTCACCACGCGAGCATCGTGCAGACACGGACTCTCGTAAGCACCGGTGAACTGTCCGTAGACTTTGTCCATAGCCAGACAGGCCAGACGTTCTCCAATGGCCCGCTTGTTACGCGGATGAATGTCTTTTACATTCTCCACCAAATCAGAAATATTGATCATGGCAGTATTCTTTACCTGTCCTAACATGAGTTCCTGCTGCTCGCGCAACAAAGCCGGGGTGTTGTTCTTCGCTCCGTACGTATGAGGTGCAATCTGCACGTAATAGAACGGGAAGTCCCATTCGAAATCTTTTCGCCACGCCTCCACCATCTTGGATACCAGACGGGCATACGAAGGTGCATTTTCGTGATTGCTTTCTCCCTGATACCAGATGCATCCGGCAATCTGATAAGGCACCAGCGGATGAATCATCTGATTATACAATACACCCGGCTTAATCGGCCACCAGGGATAGTCTTTTAATTTATTCTTCGAAAGTATCTCATCTTTTTCCACGATTTCGGCCGGTGTCCACACTTCAGCCGGTGTACCTCCCCAGGCGGATACTAAAATTCCTACGGGCACTTTCAGATGTTCAGTCAGGTAGCGGGCAAAGAAGTAAGCAGTGGCACTGGTCTTGCGCATACTTTCGGGAGTAGCCACCTCCCACTTTGTGCGGCAGTCGGTCTGAGGTGTATCGGCTCCTTGCTTGGGATTATGGAAGATACGCACAGACGGGCTAGCGGCCTGTTTCACCTCCTGCTCGCCATTCATGATTCCCATATTGGCCGACCATTCCATGTTCGATTGTCCGCTGCACAGCCAGACTTCACCCAACATCACATCCGACAATTTCCGGCTGTCGTTTCCGCCTTTCACTTCAAGTGTATACGGACCTCCGGCACGTCCGGTCGGCACCTCTGCCTTCCAGCGTCCCTGATTATCGACCACCGTACGCACGGTGTCACCCGGATTCCATTCGGAGAGAATCATCAGGGTTTCAGACGGATTTCCCCATCCCCATACGGCTACCTTACTGTTCTGTTGTAACACCATTCCATCAGAGAAAACCGACGGAAGCTGAATCTGTGCCTTCACCTCCATTCCGAAAGTCAAGGCCAGCATTCCTAAAATAAGATGCGTTGTGTTTTTCATTGTTCTATGTATTCATGTGAAAATTCCTGCAAACAAAGGTAGAAGAACTATCCCAAGTTTGCAGGAAAAAATGATATTTCTGTGGTTATTTTTGATTTTTGGCGGAAGACAAAATACTTAAATCTTTCGCATCGACTTCAGAAGAAGGATTGAAGCGGTCACTGCACATGTATTTCTTCAAGCTGTAGAGTAACTGACGGGCTTCCGTACGTTTATCCATGTCCTGCCAGAAATCGATTCCCGATACAAGTAGCTTGCCCTTACCCACCTTCGCTTCGAACAGCAAAGCCAGCGGACGGTTCGTAAACCAGTCGTCGATAACGCGCACAACCGGCTGTAAGTTCTTGTCAATTTTAGCCACTTCGATAGCCCCGGAATGACTCATGGCATCCCACCACTGATAATCACTGTAATACTCTGTGGGAAACTCTGAAAGTGCCGGATGAGCAGGGTTACACAAGATACCTAGCGTGTGCGGTGCTTGTCCCAGTGTCCAGGCTGTGTTCCAGAAGATGCTGGAGAAACCTATCTCAACTTCACCTCCCGCTTCAGCAGGCAAGGAGCCTTTCCGTAAAGAAAGCAGTACGTTGCCACCTTCCTGAAGACGTTGCAACGCTTTTGCATCCAGACGGTCGGTCATCAGCAGTTGTGCTTCATCAGCTACTTTCTGTACCGCAGCAGGATATACCCAGATGTGCCAGCTGTTGGCGTAATCTCCCAATGTAGCTTCCAGTGTCAGGCATGAAGGAACGTCCACCTTATCCAACGGAATCTCCAGTTGTCCCAGCGGAATACAGTTGCCGATACCTACCGGCTGATGTGCCAGCTTGCCCGAAGCGATAGTCTTTCCTTCTTTTGTTTTCAGAGTCCAGGCAGTAGAGGTCACCTCCAACGGAGCGGCTCCGAAATGCGCCACTTCCAGACTACCTTTCACGGTTTCCTTGTTGGTATAAATCAGCTTCGGCAAACGCAGCAATGGCACCGTGCTGTTACAAAAACGACGGTATTCTTCCGGACGGATGTAGCCTTTCTCTTCCCAAAACGCATCGAGCACTCCTACCAGCGCCGTACCCTGACCCGGGAAATCAGACAAGCCCAACAACTGGAATCCACCGAAGTCTTTTGTACGCAAGGCGGCTTCAATATCGGCCTTATAACACAAAGCCTGCAATTTTCCGGAAGCCAACAGGAAACTGTCTGCCAAATGTGCCATACCGTTTTCAGCCAGTGTTTCCTGGAATATCTCAAAGTTGCGCGGACGCATCACCCCATCGTATTTAGCCATTTCCTTAAAGTTGGGATATACACACCACTGACCGATTTCGTGGCTCACCATCGGCTGCTGGAAACGCCCGACATATTCCGACCAGTCATAATCGGTACGCGGTGCCTGTGCATTGATAATACTCTTTACTCCTTGTCCCCATGCCTGAATACGAGGGTTAGAATCGCTCAAGAAGTCGTTAACCGGCAAATTGGGCCATCCGGCACCCGAACAATATAAACGGCGGGCATCGCGCTCTTTCCAGGTAGTAACGAAATTAGTCAGATAGGCATTACTTCCCTCACCAGCCGGTTCGTTACCGTACATCATCATGCAGAAAGAAGGATGGTTACCAAACTCACGGACGATGCGTTCACTTTCCTCCCAGATAAAGCGATCCAGATCACCTCCGTCGCCAATGGTAGTCGACTGGTTAGCCCAGGAAGAACATTCTATCTCCAGGTACATACCCATCTCATCGGCAGCCACAAAAGCAGCTTCCGGCGGACACCAGGAATGGAAACGCACGTGATTCAATCCGTGTTGCTGGCAGGTGGTATAAATCTTTTTCCAGGACTCTACATCCGTAGGTGGGAAACCGGTCTTCGGGAATACGGCACAATCCAGCGTACCACGCAGGAACAAACGGCGGTCGTTAATGGTCAATTTTCCGTCTACGACCTTCACATCGCGGAAACCAAAGCGTTCCGTATAGACATCCGTTTCACCGCTCTCTGCATCCTTCACACTCAGCTTCAAATCATATAAGGATGGAGAAAACTCATCCCAGCACTTAATATCTCCCTTCATGGCCAGCGACATCACCACCTGATTCTTGCCCGGCTTCAAGGTAGACTGTTGCTGTACTTTTTCATTGCCTACCGTCATTTCGAGTACCACACTCGTTTCTTTCTCATAACGGTTCATCAAGGAAGCCGACACACTGACTTTCTTAGCCAGACGGTCTGGCATAATCTTGACGGAAGACACGTTCACTTCCGGCTTTACCTCTAAGAACATGTCGCCCACTACCCCGTTCCAGTTTCCTTGCGTATGGTCGGAAATACTGTGTGAGTTCTCCCCCGGATCGATGTTCTTCACCCGGTTGTCCACACACAATATCAGCACATGCTTTCCAGCTGAAAGCTTGCCTGTCAGGTCATAACGGTGAGGAGCGCCCAAGGCATTCCGCATACCGATTTCCTTTCCGTCTACATACAAACGGCTCTCCCAGTGGCAGCGTTCCAGAAAGAGAGAAATATCCTTTCCTTCCCAACTGTCCGGAATCACCACTTCTTTCTGATACCACGCCTTACCTTTGTAATATTTTACCGGTTGAAGCCAAAAAGGCACCTTGATATTTCCAGCCTCACGGTATTTGGCATACGAAGGTTTAAAGAAATAGGAAGAATCTACAATACCGCCTGTCCAATCAGTCCCCACGGCAATATCTTCCCCCAAACCGTTGGAAGCCATTGATCCCGGCAGTTCAATCACCCGGCTCCAGTCCATACTGTCCGTAGAGAACGTCCATGAGCCAGACAGATCAATCTTGTCAGTCTGCTGACTGCAAGAAAAACAAAGCAAAGAAAATGAGAGTAATGCTGCTGCTTTCATATTATCAAATTTTGAGTTTACAAACCATTTCACAGATGACAAAATTACGCATAAACCACCATCTCCGAATGTGGTATTTTCGCAAAAGGATGTAATATTTTTCGATTTTAAGTTTTATCTTTCTGAAAGGAGAAATCTCTTCAGGAAGTCTCCACTAAAATCCAAATAAATACCTACATTTGTCCTCACAAACAAATACACTATGGAAAAGAAGAAAGACGGATTCCCCAATGAGAAAGCCATCGTCATTCCTCAAGAGAATCTTTTGAAAATAAAAGAAAACCCCATGACTCGTCTGCTGCATCCCACAGATGTTGGCTACTATCCGCATGCGGAAGGTCACTACCGGGAACGTGCAGAAGGAAGCCCGCAGCACATTCTGATTTACTGCCACGAAGGAGAAGGCTGGTACAATATCGGAAAAGGAAGATGCACGGTAAAAAAGAACGATTTCTTCATTATCGAAGCGGGTACACCGCATGTATACGCCGCTTCTACCAGCCATCCGTGGAGTATTTACTGGATTCATTTTACCGGTGAACAAAGCCACCTGTTTTCCGAGCTGTTCAACCGTACCATCTACATTGACGATTCGCCTACGGCCCGTTTCAACGACCGCATCCAGTTGTTCAATGAGATTTTAGTAAACCTTGAAATGGGATACAGCATTGAAAACTTAGAGTACATCACGCTCTGCCTATGGTACCTGCTCGGCTCCTTCCGGTACATTCCTCAGTTCCGCGAAATCAACAAGCCCAAAACACAAGATACCATACAGAAAGTCATCAACTACATGAAGGCTAATCTGGACAAGCAACTGACACTGGAAGACATGGCCAAAAGCGTGAACTACTCACCTACTTATCTGAGTACACTCTTTACACAAAAATCGGGTATGTCTCCCATCAACTATTTCAATCAGTTGAAAATTCAGAAGGCATGCCAGCTCTTGGACTTTACCGACAAGAAAGCAAAAGAAATAGCTTTTGAACTCGCCTTTAATGATCCGTATTATTTTTCAAAAGTATTCACCAAATACATGCACATGTCACCTAAAGAATATCGGATGAAGAAAAAGGGATGAGAAAAACTCATCCCTTCTTTTTTTAAATATTATCGAACAATTTGCCCCTGAATCACCATCCTTCACTTGGTGTACACAAATCATTTGTCTCCAACTCCTTTGTAGGAATAGGATAATAATAATAACGGTTCGTACCATTCACTACACCCGTCATAAACTGCGAATAACGTACAGGATTACAAGTCTTCAAGCGTTCCTCTAACAGCCCCCAGCGGCGCAAGTCGTAAAAACGTTCCCCTTCCACAAAAAACTCAATAGCACGCTGATGTTCCAAGTCCTCAAAAATAGCATTTTCTGTCATAGCTCCGCTGTAATCATTCAGATTAGCCCGCCGACGTATCTCATTGATATAGGAGACAGACTTTACCAAATCTTTCTGTGTCGGACTGAACAAATAACACTCGGCCAACTGTAAAAGAACTTCCGCATAACGGATTGCACGCTCATTAATGCTTGACATACAACTAGCCGGTTCCCGTTCCATCGTATTCCAATTCTGATATTTCAATATCCAATACGTATTCCAATCCGCTTTAGGAAACACATCGCGGAACGGACGCAAATAATACATACATTCTGGATAATCCCATGCCACACTCATACGTGCGCGATAATCATAGTTCCCGTCCTTGTCACGTTCTTTCAGGAATATATCCATCATCTGCTGAGTGGGTTGGGCTTCAAACCAACCTCCAACTTCCTCAGCAGCATATTCTACCGGACGACTGTTTGTCTGAGTGGAATTAATATTCTCCCCGTCTCCCCAGACATCCGTCCCTCCGACTTGGTCTATCAACAGTTCAAAAATACTCTCCTCATTGTTCTCGTGTGCCTCATCAAAGTTCCAAGCAAAATCCACCAGTTTATATGTATAAGGCGAGTGGGTCAATGGTTCCAACACCTTGATAGCTTTATCATATTCCTCCATATATAAATAAATCTTCCCCATCGTAGCATAAGCCGCACCTTTACTCGGTTTTCCTTTTCCTGTCGGCTGAATCGGCAAAAAGGAAGCGGCTGCATCCAAATCCACCAATGCCTGGTTCCATACCTCCTGTTGGGTAGATTTAGCCAAAGGGAAGGTAGAGGGAGACTGGGATGCCGTCAAACGTAAAGGCACGTCCTTAAACTCCTTGGCCAACTGAAACAAATAAAAGCCACGGATAAACAAGCATTCTCCTTTTACCTTGTCTATAAAGTCAGCGGACAATATTTCCTGTTTTTCTTCCAGTCTCTGCAAAATGGAGTTCGTGCGATACAAGGCATTGTAGAACTGATAGAACATACCTTGCGACAAGGAATTTCCATTCGAGTTCGTAAAATAACATGCCTGATACACTTCACTAATATCATTTCGGAATTCTACTTCATCGGCACGTGCAATACGCATCATCACACCACGTGTCCCATAGTACCCTCCATTCAGCGCATTTTTTAACGGAGTGTAACAAGACACTAAAGCCTTTTCAAAGTCTGCTTCATTTTGCCAGAAAGTTTCTTCAGTAGCAGCATTCGGATTGACCTGATCCAACTGTGCATCACAAGAAGACAACAACACGATGCCCATCAATCCCATATAAAGTAAACTATTAATTCGTTTCATATTTTTTTCTTTAAAGTAATACATTTGTCGTATCGGAATGAATACTCTTCTCATTTAAAAGGTAACATTAATACCCATCATAAATGTACGACTGTTCGGATAAATAAACTCATCGAAACCACGACTATACATATTAGTAGAGTTCACGTCGGGAGAATAGCCTGTGTAAGACGTAATAGTAAACAAATTATCTCCACTGACATACACACGAGCCTTCTCTACAAATCCTTTGAACCATTTTTTCGGGAAAGTATACCCTATCTGCAAACTACGCATACGGAAATAAGATCCGTCTTCTAAAAAACGGTCAGACTCAGAACGCGCATTTCGATTCGTATCATTCCAAGTCAGACGGGGCACAGAAGCATTCGGGTTTTCCGGAGTCCAGTAATCCAATACTGTACTCATATAGTTACCGCCTCTTGTCACATCTTCCAGTTCCAAGCGAGTGGCATTATATATCTTGTTGCCCAATACTCCTTGGAAAGTCACAGCCAAATCCCAGTTTTTATACGTCACATTGCCGTTTATGGAGAAAGTAAAGTCCGGGAAAGGACTTCCACAATAGACACGGTCATCATCGGTGATACTTCCATCATTATTGGTATCCTTGAATCGAATATCACCGGGTTGTGCGCTCGGTTGAATCAATACTCCATCTTTCTGATGCGCATTCACTTCTTCCACACTATTGAAATATCCGTCACATGGAATAAGCCAGAAACCTGCAATCGGGTATCCTGCCAAAGTACGTGTAGTCCATGTACCTCCATGAATAGTACCACCTGTAATAACCTGTGAGTCTGTCCCCATATTAATCACCTCATTTCTATTAAATGAACCGATAAAGTTCGCACTATATGAAAAATCATTATTAATACGATCGTTCCATCCAATATTGAATTCAAAACCTTTATTACGAATCTTACCAGCATTACGTACGGGATCGTTAGCCCCACCTGTCGAAATAGGAATTGGAACAGATAATAAGATATCTTTTGTATTCTTAACATACCAGTCAACAGTAAGACTCAACCGATTCCTAAAAGCCATAAAATCAATACCGACATTTGTCATAGCCGTTTCCTCCCAGCGGATATCTAGGCTAGCAAAATTTTTCGGGAAAGCCCCAACCAACAATTCACCGTCTCCATCTGGATAGTTAATACCAGTAGTCACGACAGATGTATACTGATAATCATCAATTTCCTGATTTCCCAATACACCATATCCTCCTCTAATCTTTAACTGGTCCAACCAACTTAACTTGTTTTTAATAAAACTTTCTTCAGCCATATTCCAACCGACAGACACAGATGGGAAATTCCCGTAACGGTTATTACTTCCAAACTTAGACGAACCGTCCCTACGAATAGTAGCCGTAAACAAATAACGGTCTTTATAAGAATAAAACACACGTCCTAAAATAGAAGTCATCACAGAACGTGTACTATTCCCCTTAACACTCATTCCATCAGCAGAAGCATCAATCTCACTTATTCCAGCGGGCATATTCCGTCCGCCTCCACTCAGATAACGATAACGTGTATCCTGATAAGTGTAGCCAGCCAGCACAGAAATCTTATGCACATCAAACGTACGGTCGAAAGTCAGCAAATTCTCAACTAACACATTACGCGTACGAGTTTGAGTTTCAGTAGTCTCTGTAAAATCTTTTGTATTCAAACCAAAATCATATTCTTCGGTATGGTTATTATAGCGATAAAACTGAAAATCAGGTGTAATATTGATTTTGTACTTCAACCCTTTAATCGGTTCAATTGAAGCGTATGCATTCAGAAACACTTTCGTATTATCTTCCTGGCGCTTCATCAAGTTGTCATCGGCCATCCCTAACGGATGATACAAGTTAAACACATCCCCATACGTTCCGCCGTATCCGCCTGCATTATCAGAATCATACTGAGCCAGTGTCGGTATAGACTGGATAGTTTGTCCCACCATACCACCACGAATATCACTCAACAACGGTTTGTTCTGGTCATAGGTAAACACAATGTTCGTTCCTGCCTGAAAGATACCTTTTTTCAAATCCAGCTTGCTCTGCAAAGTATAACGCTGGTAATTTGTACCTTTCATAGTCCCGTCCTGATTGGTGTATCCCACACTGGTATAATAAGTGGAATATTTTCCACCACCTTTTACCGAAAGATTATAGTTCTGCATCAGCGCAGGATTGAACATGATGTCTTGCCAGTCATTGTCTTCCTTATTAGCCAAATCCTGAGCCATCTCCAAAGGAGGTAGTCCGGCCGCCTCACGCGATTTAGTCGTTACAGAAGCCCATTCCTCGGCATTCAGCAAATCCAGATACTTGGAAGGCATGTTCACTCCTAAATTCGCTGAGAAATCAATGATAGGTGCTCCTTCTGTGTTCAGCCCGCTCTTTGTGGTGACGATAACCACTCCATTGGCGGCACGCGAACCGTAAATAGCAGCAGATGAAGCATCCTTCAACACATCTATGCTTTCTATATCTGCCGGATTAATATGATCTATACTGGTCATATACATCCCATCCACAATATACAAAGGAGAAGCGTTATTCAACGTTCCGATACCACGAACCATGATTCGTGTACCTTGTCCAGGCAAACCACCTTGTGAAACGATATCCACACCGGCAATCTTTCCTTGCAACGCTTGACCGATATTGGCATTACTCTGTGTGTTAAGTTTGTCCGCGTTTACGTTAGCAACTGACCCTGTCAAATCCGCTTTCTTCTGCACTCCATAGCCAATAACCACCACTTCATCCAAGATTTCATTGTCTTCCTTCAACACGATATTGAATGTGGAACGACCATTTACCGGAATCATTTGTGTTTTATATCCCACAAAACTAATCTCAATCGTAGCATCTGAAGGCACATTATTCAAGATAAAACCTCCCTCAAAGTCAGTAATAGTCCCGTTAGTAGTGCCCTTCTGAAGTACACTAGCCCCAATAATAGACTCCCCGTTTGCATCAAGCACTGTTCCCTTAATGGTTTGGTTTTGTGCCCAAATTGTTCCCACCATCAATAGTAGAAAACAAACATACAATCCCAGCCGCTTAGACCATGAATTACATGCGAAATTCTGAATTGTATTTCTCATTGCATTTAAAATTTAAAGAGTTGAACAATATAGATAATATCACTATAACATTTTCCTGTTTTTAGTCATACAATACACAGGCAATGACCTTTTCGCCCGGTGTGGTATCCGCCTCGCGCGGAAAATAGACTGGTTCATCGGCCTGCATAGGCAGAATACGTAATTCCAACTGTTTGACACCCTGAGGCAAGCGCCATAGCCCATACAAAAACTCACGGCCATTGTAGAAATTATCAGCCAACAACTTGCCATCTGCGTAAAGACGGGCACAGTCTCCCTGGTATTTGATGGACAGCAATCCTTTTTCTGAAGGAACATCTATCCGATAAATTGCAGCTTGTTCAAAATCGGCATCAACTGGTTCTTCAGCTACACCCGCCACACCGATAGTGATTTTACGAAGTAGACCGGCATCCTGTTTTTTATGAAACGAAACTGGTATGGAAGATTGTACTCGATACTTTTCTTCTTCCGGCAAAAACAAGTTTTCAGCCTCAGCGGAAGTAAGCAAATAAATATTCCTATATATCGGTGAAACAAGCCCTTTTGCCCTCACATTGCGCAATACCTTTCCATCCACTGCTATTTCAGTGGGGATGCCCGCTATTTGTTCAAGATAAATCTTTCCATCCCGCTTGGCTACAATCTGAGCAGTCGCATATTGTATACCGTCAATGTTAACTGGAAAAATACAACAGGTACCCGCAGGAACGATCATTTTTTTTTGAGGAAATTTCACACCACACACCTCAAACTGTACACCTTTTTTATCGGTTATATTTTGCAAGCGCTCATAATTATTGACAAAAACAAACGCACTATTATCCTTTTGACGATAACTCCAACGCAAATAACTGTCTATTCCCTTTGTTTGAGGCTTGTCAGCCTGTGGGAAAGACGCATCCATAGAGGCCAAAGTCTCGCCATAGTCATGCATAAACAAATGAAGTTTGCGTAAAATATAATAATGAGGGTTTTTCTGTCCGAACTCTCCCAAAGGAGCTTGAAAATCATAAGTCTTAACCGGAAGATCATTCCAGTTTGTATAAGGCGTGCGCTGCATCTCATTCAGATAAGCGTGACCTTCCGGATTGGTTCCCCCATGATACATATAATATCCCAAGAGATTTGAGCCAGACCCTAGTTTTACAATGGCAAGAGAATAAGTATCCTGAGGATAGACATACACCCGACGATGGTAACTAGTCATCATCCCTCCTCCTAATTCACAAGTAAAAAAAGGATACAATTCATCCCCCTTTGTAATCCGTCCGTTCCCCTCTTTCAACTGCTCACTGGCGATGGCAGAAGAGGAACGAAACGGTTTGAAGTTAAATGCTTTCCAATAATCTCCTGCAGTTTCTTTAATGCTGCGATCCCAAAAACCATCCGCATAATCTCCATAAAGTGGAATCATCTCACCGTATGGAATAGGAGTTTTCAATTCCGGCCAGCCTGTACGCGTATAAAACGGTAAATCAAAACCTATTTCTTGAGCGATATGTTTCAAAGCCATCAAATAGGAGCCTTCACCTCCATACTCATTATCAAACTGACAAGCCACTACCGGCCCACCATCCTTCCACAAAAGCCCTTGAACTTGAGTAAAAATCTGCCGATAAAGCAACTTGACATAGTGTAAAAATTTAGGGTCCTCACTTCTCAACTCCACATTCTTCTCCAGTATCCAGTCCGGTATACCGCCACAACGAACTTCTCCATGGCAGAAAGGACCGATACGCAGCACTACAGGCAAGTTCTCATCCTTACACAATTCCAGAAAATGCCGCAACGAACGTTGTTTACTCCAATCAAAAACTCCTTCTTTTTCCTCGACGTGATTCCAAAATACATAGTTGGCTATCATCGTTACTCCTCCAGCCTTCATCTTTTGCAGTTCCTGACGCCATTCATTCTCAGGTATACGTGAATAATGTATTTCACCCATCACAGGAACCACGCGTTTCCCATCAAACAATAAGCTTTTGGAATCCCACTTTACGGTCTGCCCCAATGATTGACCATACATAGGCATACAACCAAACATTACAAACAAAAGTGCTGAACAAACATGTTTCATATTATAGATAAATAAAGGTTAATAACTAAAAGTTTTATAGTTCTTAATTTGTCTTACAAAGGAAATAAATCAAACCATTCTTAGAAATGTACTTTTTTACTTTTTACATGTATTTTCTTAAGAGGAGGGATACTGTAAAAAGTGAGCACATAGCCTTATCCACACATTTCCAGAAGTTGCTTTCCGGCCTGATGGTTGATGTCCAGACGAGCTACTTCAGACAGGAATTTGCGAGCCTGTTCCTTGTCACCCAATCCGAGATAGCCCATACCCATCACCAGGTTGCAGTGAATCTGGTTGCGTACGTTCAGGTCGTCGTCCCAAATCAGCAAGTCGGGAAGTGATACTGCGAAGTAGTCAATCTTCACCTTATCGAACAGATGCTTTTCACCATGCTTGATCAGGCGGTTAAAGCGACTGCGTGCCTTGTCTTCTTCACCCAGCTTACGCCATGCCAGTCCCTGATAGAAAATCTTGTCGGGCTGCTGATCGTTATAGAAGAAGGCGATGGCAGGTTCAGCAGACCCCTTGGTAGCTTTTGTAAAGTATTCCTTAGCCAACGCTTCTTCGCCAAGACCCTCGTAAGCACATCCCATCCAATAGTGGATGTCGTTCTCTTCGGCCATAGACAGTTTGCCTTCGCCCAAATTATCCGGATATTTTTCTGTTTCCTTCAACAAGCGGACCGCATCGGCAAAACGCCCCTCACGGATGGCAATCTTAGCCAGTTCCACACGGCAGAGTAAATACTGACTGGTGACTTTTCCTTCACCTCCCTCCCACGGATGGAACTTACGGGAATTAATCAAATCGTATGCTTTCTGGTATTCACCCAACTGGTTATAGAGCGTAATTCGTTCAATACACAAGTCGTCACGCTGTTCTACCACGTCAGCATGTGCTTCCAGGAAGTCCAAGCGCTGGCGGTGCGGATAGCGAAGTTTCTTGTAAAGCTGGTCGAGCTCCATCAGAATACGTGCATCGGTAGTATCCAAATTGTAAGCTTTTTCCAGTGTAGCCAATGCCTTCTGCGGATTATGCTGTTTGTTGTAATAAGCCAATGACAGGTTACGCAATACTGTAGGATACGTATCATCGATAGATGCTGATTTTTCCCAGCAAGCAATAGCTTCATCGTAAATACGAGCTGCATAGTGGAAGTTACCCAAGTAATAAGGTGCTTTAGCTCCTTCCGGATTAAGCGACATCGCATCGTTCAGCATCAGCACTTCTTCCAGCTTGTTCGGGAAGCAGTAGTCCGGACACATGGTTTCAGCTTTCTTGTAAAGATTCAGCGCTTCGTCTTTCTTACCCATCTTGGAAGCAAAATAGCCCAATGCATAATATACCATCGGATAAGTAGCTTCATTTCCTTCTGCTACAAAAGACAACAACTGGGTAGCTTCTTCATACATACCTGCCGATGCATAGTCGATGGCATATTCCAGATAGCTGTGTACGGCACCGCGCATCAAAGCTTTCATTTCAGCCTTTGCGGCAGCGGCTGCTTCAGTATTTCCCTGCAATGTATGAATCAGATAAGATTCGAAACGGCATCCCATATTGAACTTATCCATCGCCAAAGAGTCATTGATAAGCACCTCAACCTTCGCAAAATCACCAGTCTTACGCAGGAAGGAAACCTTCAGCTGACGTCCTTTGTGGTTCAGCCAGTTGCGATACAACGAACGGTCAATATGGTCAAGTCCGTTTGTATAGTCTTCACGAATCATGTCTATCTGTGCCAGGCCCATGTAGCCAGAATCTTGCCATGCGGCATTCCAGGTAGCCTTGAAGAAAGCATCGTATGCCCCGTCTATATCGCCTTGCATTTTCTTGCTCCAGCCTAAATTATAGTAAGGTTCTCCTTCGTATGGGTTCGGATTACGTTCTGTCTGTGTCTTGATGGCACGGTCGAAATATTTCTGTGCTTCCGCAAAGCGTCCGCGGCGCATGAGGAGCAACCCTACGGCATTATTACAACGGATGTCGCTTTCATCGCGGCTCAGAGCCTCCATGTAGTAATCCATCGGCAGGTAAGTAGCATGACGATACTGTTCCAGGTGATGACCTGTCAGGAAAAGCTGCTCCATGCTGGCAATCTTCTTCGGATCGAGTGCCGCCTTAGCTGGTTCCGGAATAGGTTTGATTTCTGGTTTTGCAGCCTGATAGCTTACAAGTACCTTACCCTTTTCATCAAGAACTGTAAGTTTCAGTTCTTCCATTTTCTGAGTGTCACAGTCTACAGTATTGATATATGAATTATCCGGTGCCACTGCTGTAAGCGCATCAAGATAAATCTTACCGTTTTCTGTATTTGTAAGCATTACGCGAACTTCCTTGTGAGCAGCTGTAGTATAAAGGATAACCTTCATCTTACCACCTTCTTCAGGAATCATATTAATCAGCGCATCACGCGTAGCATTCTTCACCATACCTACTTTCTGATAAGGCATGAAATATTGTACCCATGATTTTTCTTCGTATGGCTGCAACCAGGTAAAGTCTGGCTGGTTATCGCAGTACATACCGGTCATCAATTCGATGTATGGTCCGTCTTCATCCGTCAGGTTGCGGTCCCAGGCCTGTCCGAAGTCACCATGTCCCCAGGTCCATTGTTTCTTACCGGCATTTACATGATGATCGGCCACATGAAGAAGACCCGATTCGATATGTTCTTCATAGCCTCCCACAAAATCAAATTTCGAATTGATAGCCATGTAAGAAGTCGGAACCGGAATGTTTTTGTAACGTGAAATATCTACTCCGGCAGAATAATCCACTTTATAATATTCACCTGTAGCTATAGGGAAGCTGGATACGGCACGTTTTCCATGGTCGAACACAGCATTCACATCGGGCGGGAACACAGAATAATAGTCTTTGTTCACTACTACTGCCGGATTAGCCCACCACAAGAAAGTCTGCGGGAACGGAGTACGGTTGTACACCTTTGCCTTGATTTCGATGTAAGCTTTTCCCGGATAGAGGGTAAAGCCCGCCATACCTTTTGTACGGAACATACGTTCTACCTCACTACACCAGATGGTCTTGCTTCCATCAGGAAATTCTTCAATCATACAGTCGGTCGGAAGATATGTACTGGGGCGATGGTGCTGCGGCCAGTTGAACTCGATACCACCTGAAATCCACGGCCCGGTCAGCCCCACCAATGCCGGCTTGATAACCTGATTATAATATACGAAATGACGTTTCTTCACCTTGTCGTATGCCATCTGGATACGTCCGCCCAATTCCGGAAGAATCATCAGCTTGATGTATTCATTCTCTATAAAGAAAGCTCTCCAGGGACGGTCGTGTTTTTCATCTTCAATCTTTTCAATTACCGGATAAGGATATACCGAACCAGAGCTTCCCTGATACACACGCTTTTCAAGAAAAATCGGATTTTTTTCTTCTTTACCTATGCCATACGTCGGCAACATCACGATCTCTTCCCAAGCCTTCACTTCGGAAGTATTTACCGTGCTTTGAATCAAATATTCTGTTATTTTTTCCATGATAAGTTAGATTGTTTTCTCAATGTTTTTCTGGTACAAAATTCGGTAAAACTATGTACCTGAAAAATGGAATAAAAAGCGGAAAAGATGTATTATTCTTCCATCTGTTTATTTAATCAATTCTTTCTCCAATTCCTCCAACGATTTTCCTTTGGTTTCCGGAATACGGCGCCATACAAACAGGAATCCGCAGAAACAGATAACGGCGTAAAGCAGGAAGGTACCGCCAGTGCCCAGTCCGGAATTCAGGAAAGGGAATGTGTAGGTAAGCAGGAAGGAAGCAATCCACAACGCAGCCGTACATACTGCCATGGCTACCCCACGCACCTTATTGGGGAATATTTCGGAAAGCAACACCCAGGTAACAGGCCCTAACGACATGGCATAGAATCCGATGGCCAATACCACAAACACAATCATGATGAAGCCTTTGAACTCAAAGAAATAGCTTAATCCCAACAGGGTATAGATACCTGCCAGTCCGATGGAACCGGTCAGCATCAACGTCTTTCTTCCCAGGCGGTCAACGGTATAGACAGCCACAAACGTAAAGACCAGATTGGCAATACCTGTCACGACAATATTCATCAGTACATCTGATATGCCATAGCCTGCTGCCTGAAAGATTTCCTGCGCATAGTTGAAGATGACATTGGTACCGCTCCACTGCTGGAACATGGCTACCACAATACCGATAATCAGTACATTCCGCATTTTAGAAGAGAAGAGCAAGGACAATACACCTTTTTCGGCATGTGAAGCAGCACCTGCACGGGCATAATTTTCAATTTCACTGTCTGCATACGCTGCTCCTCCAATGGAACACAGCACTTTTCTAGCTTTCTCCATCTGCTTCATGCTGGCCAGCCAGCGCGGGCTTTCTGGAATAAACAATGCCAGCAGGAAAAAGAGTCCCGAAGGAACGCATACGGCCCAAAACATCCAGCGCCATCCGGTCTGTCCGTTCCATGAGTTCAAGATATCGGCCGCCGTAGCACCTTCCGGCACCGGCTCTGCAATCAGCATATTTACAATCTGTGCGCCAAGAATTCCCAATACGATGGTCAGCTGGTTCAATGTGACGAGTTTACCACGAATCTGAGTAGGTGCCACTTCCGCGATGTACATCGGAGAAAGGTCGGCTGCCAGTCCGATGGCCATCCCTCCTACAAGACGAGCGATGATAAAGGCAGGAATAGCCGTAGCAGCTCCTGTGGCCCACGAAGAAGCAAAAAAGATAAAAGCGGATAATACCAGCAGCTTCTTGCGTCCATAACGGTCGGCCAAGAAACCTGCCATAGTAGCCCCCAACAGACATCCCAACAAGGCGATACTCATGGTCAATGCCTGCATGCCCTCATCGCCGGCAATATGAAAATATTCTTCATAGAAAGGTTTTGCACCTCCTATCACTACCCAGTCGTACCCGAAGAGAAGTCCTCCCATGGCAGACACCAGGCAAATAAAATAGATAAACAATTGATGATTTTTCATGGTTATACGGTTATAATAGATTTTTCATTAGTAAATACCCTTAGCTGACTGTTTCTGGTTACGTGCGGTTCCAAACATATCTTTTATCTTATCCAGTCCTTCCAACTGAGTGGGAGCAAATTCCTCGCTGTTCATGTAGTTCAGGATAGAGTAAAGCATCTGACGGGCTACCGGACGTTTGTCAAGAGCGGTCTGCAAATCAAAAGTGGCCAGCATCAGTTTTCCTTCTCCTACACGTCCTTCATACAAGGAAGTCAGGCGACGGTTGTGAACAAAATTGTCTACCATCTCTACCACAGGAGCACCTCCCTGAAGGCTGTCTACTACCAAGGTTGTCGAATTGATATTCAAATCCCACCATTGCCAGTCGGTATGCATGTCGGTCGGGAAGTCAGCCAAAGCCGGATGAGTGGGGTTACAAAGTACACCCATGGTACCAGCCTGATTCGGGAAATGTACCGGACTCCAGAATACAGGCACAAACTTTCCTTCAATGCCTTGAAGTGTGCGCCAGTCAGGATTGAACAATACTTTCTCACCTTTCTTGAGCAACACCATTGCTTCGTCGTAACTGCGGGTGTATTTCACGTCTCCCCATTTTGTGTCTACAGATGACGGATAAACCCATACGTTCCAGCGGTTACGGTATTCTGTTCCGTCAAGCGACAAGCAAACTTCTAATTTCGAAGCGTTGGTTACCTGCTGCAACGGAAATGAAATTTTTCCCAGTCCACCGTTATGACCGAAAGCCAATGCAGCTGCCGGAGTCTTTCCCTTGCCCAACGAACGTCCGTCTGCGGTAATCTCCCAGGAAAGAGTGCTGTTCTTCAACTCATCCTTTCCGTAATTACAAAGTTCTATTTGTGCTTCGAATGTTTCATTATTCGTATATACAGCTTTCGGGAAACGCAGCAACGGAACTACCGGCGCGCAGAATTCACGGAATTCTTCACCTATAAGAATACCTTTGCTTTCCCAGAATGCATTAGCAGTCCAACCAGCGCCGTTCCCTGTCCCGGGAAATCGTGCAGGTCGAGCAATTGGAATCCGCTGATGCCCGGTGTTTTCAAAGCACGTTCTATTTCTTCTTTATACAGAATGGCGGCTAATTTTCCGGAAGCCTGCAGGTATTGAGGAGCTTTGTCTATCAATCCTTTTTTCTCCAAGTCTTCTTTCACTGCCATGAAATTCAGCGGCATCAAAGTTCCCGTATATTTAGGAATTTCCGTAAGATCCGGATAGACAGAATACTGTCCTACTTCATGGGTTACCAAAGGCACTTCCATACCGTCTATAGATGCACGGAAATCTTTATCGAATGACGGCAGTTCCTGATTGAATACTCCCTGTCCACGTACCCAGCCTTTCTTGGTCCACTGAGTGACGAAGAAATCATCCTGGTTTTCCGGCCAGTCGCCGTGACCTTTTTCAAATGTAAACGAAGTGGTGGTATATAAATGACGGTCGTCTGCAGCCTTCATTTCACCCAACATGGATGCCAAAATATTGAAATCATACTGCAGCTCGTTTCCGATGCTCCAGAAGCAGAAAGAAGGATGGTTGCCATATTCCTTACTTATACGCTTTGCCTCGGCACGCAGGAACTCGACCGTAGCAGAATCTTTTCCAAGCGTCACACTCCATACCGGAAGCTCTACCTGTACATAAAATCCCATCTCATCAGCTACATTGAACGCTGCTTCCGGCGGACACCAGGAGTGGAAACGGAGATGATTCATTCCATATTCGCGTGCAGAAGCATAAAGTTTTTCCCACGAAGCCTCATCAGTAGGAGGTGTTCCTGTCAAAGGAAAAATGCAGCACTCCAATGTACCACGAAGGAATATCGGTTTTTCATTCATCACCAGTTTGTTTCCTTCATGCCGTATATCACGCAATCCGAAAGTTTCGGTTGTAAGTGAAGTCGATTTTCCGGATACTAATTTTACAGAAGCATCGTAAAGATAAGGATTGAATTCATCCCACAGAGGAGCATTATCCCCTAATTGGCAGGTCAGTTCTACCGTTGAATAACCTTTCACAGCTTCTGCTTGAGCTTCGACAGAAGCGTACGATTTGCCATCATCCTTTCCTTTTACCTGCAGGCTAAGATTAACCGGTGCAGTCTGTGAAGATGAATTATATACAGAAACTACAGCCTTTACTGTACGTGAAGCAGCATCCGGATAAAGCTGCAGACTTTCTACGCGTGTTTTCTCCACAGCCTTGATGTACATGTCGCCTAAGATACCATTCCACTTCACCTGAGTGGCATCTGTATAGGCATGTGCCAGATCATTCACCGACATATCATAGCGCTTGCGGTTGTCCACTCTGACAGTCAGTACCTGTTTTTTCCCAGGCTGAATATAAGGAGTCAAGTCATATTCATGCGGAGTCGTCAGACTTTCTTCATGACCTTCTACTTTCTGTCCGTCTATCCATACTTGTGTATCCCATAATACAGGTTCCAGATGAAGGATACAATCTTTTTCTTTCCAGTCGGAAGGTACCTGAATCTCGCGTGAATACCAGGCCGGACCTACATAACTGTAGGCACGGGTAAGATGGAGCAGCTGCGGTTTTTCCAATGCAGGTTTCAATGTGCATTTAGTGCCCAGACGAGCCTCATCCGTTGTACCCGGAAGCGTAATGGAGGTATCAAACAATTTTCCGCCAAAAGAAGCGTCCATCCCCACATCAGTACTATCCAGACATACCGTCCACTGTCCGGAAAGATCCATCTGTGTAACAGGACTTGTACACGAAGCAAAAGGAAGACAGAACAACCAGGCGATGAGTGTATTTTTCATGATATTTTTTTGTTATATTGTATTACGGATGCAAAATAACAAAAAACAAACAGGGCAGGAAATGGAATATTTACCGGATAAGATGTAAAAAACTACGAAAAGGCAGGCTCTACCGATAAAGTGGGAAAAGAATGATCAGTCTGCAAGGAAAAAGCAACTACGTTTTCCCAGTACTTCCGTGGAAGTACTGAAGTACTGCAAAGGAAGTACTACAGTACTTTCAAAGAAGTACTGCAATCCTCCTTAGAAAGTACTGCGAACCGCCAAGCCATTGTGTATCAGTCTCGCCCCACTCAACCCATCAACTCATCCCACATAAAAACACATAGCCCGCCCCTTTTTTCTGAAAAAGGAACGGGCTACAGTTTCCCGAAGGATATAACCAACTTAATCGTCAATATCAATTACACGCATCTGGCTGTCGAAGGTAATCTCCCATCTATTAGACAATTTCACTTCATATTCATTGCGTTTGCGCTCTATCTGAATGATGGAAGCGTCAGGGTAATTATTCTTCACATACGTGCGGATAGCTGATGGAACAATCTGAGTCGGTACGCCGGATTTGCATTTCACTTCTGTCCAGTCGCCAGACTTGTCAAACTCAATCTTTTCGCCGTTGGTGAAAATCACATCGTATGATTTGCTGAATAAATCGCTGTCCAATTTTGCCAAAGCTACTTTATGTCCTTTAAAGTAAGTAGTGATGAAAGTCTGTGCCTTCGTAGGCAACTGTCCTACCTGAATCGGTTTTTCGTTATCTGCCATTGCCACGGTTGACACTGTAAACACACATACCAGTAAAAAAACTAACTTTTTCATAATGTTCTATTTTTATAAGATGAATACTTTAATGATTTATTTGTACTGCAAAAATGGGATGTAATTCTGAAAAGAATCTGAAGATTTCCCCTTTTTCGACAAAAAAATCAAGAAACAATAGAAAAAATATGCTGCCCGTCTTCAAAGGTATATGAAAGAGTGAGATGATAGGCCTTACAGATGGAGTCTACCAAGGCCAGTCCAAGTCCTGTAGAGCCCTCGGCCTTTCCTTCTTTATAGAAACGTTCAAAAATACGGTTCTTATCCAATGAAGCATCTCCGGTATTGCTGATACGGAAAGAGGAAGCCGTGAAAGAAAGAGAAATCACTCCCCCCTCCGTCACATGCACAAACGCATTTTTCAGCAGATTGGTCAGCAGGACGATAGCCAGCGACTCACTCATTTCCAAACGAAAACATTCTTCTACGTGCACTTCCACTTGCACATGACGATAGGCATATACCTCCTTGTAATCATCCAGATACTGCAAAAGCAGTTCATTCAGGCACAAAGATTTTACATCCGTAAACTGACGGTTCTCTATCTTGCACAATAGTAACAGCGACTTATTCAGGCGTGTCAAATTTTCAAGTGTCCGATGGGTTTTCATCAGTTCGGAGAGTTGTTTCTCGGTCAATGTTTCATCCTCCATCAGCATTTCCAGGCGGTTGCGGCAAATAGCCAGCGGTGTCTGCATCTCATGTGAGGCATTTCCGATAAACAGTTTCTGCTGCTCATAGAGTTTCTCACTGCGTTCTGAGAACATATTGGCCGCCTCATTCAGTTTCCGGAATTCCACAATCCGAAGTGATTCATCGAGCGGTTTTTCCTTCGTTCCCAAACGATAATCTTCCAGCCATTTCAACAAAGTATAAAGTGGCCGCATATTGCGATGGAACACCCAGGCATTAACCGCTAAAATCATCAGGAACAGCAACACATAAAGAAAGACAATCCACCCTAAAACGGCACGCTGAAGGTCGAATTTCTCAATGGTAGGAGTATAGACCACCAGCTCCATGTATCCCCCATCCTCCTTTTGGAAAATGGTCATTAATATTCTAGCAGGTTCCGTCTCTCCTTTTTCGGTAATATATACCATTTCGTCCCGATAGGATATATTAGGATAGGAGGCTGCATATTCTGGAGTGACCTCATACAGAAAATACTGATTGTTCGAGCCGTTGCTTGTATCAGGCATCTGTTCTCCCGACAGGGAACGGATAATCAACGACTCGGAATAATCGCTCAAGGAATCATCCACTTCGTCGTTCACCTCCTCCATAATGGCCAGATAAAACAATACTGCCCAACACGTCAGTATGACCACTAAGATGGTGGACATACGCCACATAACCAACTGAAACAGTTTCATTCTTCTACCAGTTTATAACCTATACCATACACTGCTTTCAACTCCACCGTAGCACCGGCTTCTTTCAGGTGTTTGCGCAGATTCTTGATTTGTGCATAGATAAAGTCAAAATTATCTACCTGGTCAATATGGTCTCCCCATACAGATTCAGCCAGTGTGGTTTTGTTTACCAATCTTCCGGGACGCAGCATAAAATACAGCAGAATATCGTATTCTTTCCGGTTCAGGTCCAGTTCCTTCCCTCCTACTGCAACCTTAAAATGGTCTGGGATGACTTCTACATTGCCATAGCTTACCTTCTTCTCTCCTTCCCGCTGGTTACGACGGAACAGACTCTTCAATCGCGCATGGAGCTCGGCCAAATGATAAGGCTTAGGGAGATAATCATCCGCTCCTAAATCCAATCCTTTGACTTTGTCTTCCAAAGAATCCTTGGCCGACAGTATAATGACATTGGTCCGTTTTCCCAACGCATGCAATTCTTCCAGTAAATCAAGTCCGGAACCATCCGGCAACATTATATCCAGCAATATGCAATCGTAGTCGTAATCCTCTATTTTACGAAGTGCCGTTTTATAATCTGGTGCCTGCGACACGACATAACGTTCTTTCTCCAACGAACGGGTGGTAATTTCCCGCAAGTCTGCATCATCTTCAACGATTAATATTTTCATGGCATATAGTTTTTGAAAACAAAAAAAGCCATTCCAGATATCAAAATTATCCGGAATGGCCTGTTTATATGATTATCTGAACAGACAGAGGTCTTTATTCATTAAACCAGCGTACATAGCAGAAATCCTGACGGTGAGGCAGTGCATCGTTCTTCGGGAACATACGGTAAGCTACCTTAAAGCTACCCGCATTTGACAAACCTGCAATCATTTCGAAAGTAAACAAGTTGCCTTCACGTTTCACCATCTTCATCGGGTTAACCGCATAAATGTATTCACGGCCTTCTGCATTGGTATAAGTAACCACCTGTTCGATACCGATTGCATCGTCCAAGCCTTTTTCATCTACCACGCAAGTAAGCTTGTAGTCTTTACCGCTTTCTACGTTACCGTTGCACAAATCCTGGCACTTGTTGAATGAAACAACCTGAATTTCATCCCATTTAGCAGCTACTTCTTCCTTCCATGCAGCCAGTTTCTTCACTTGTTCGTAGTTGTTTGCTTCAAGCGCGTGGAAACGTTCAGCTTCCTTACCATAGAACTTAGCGAAGTAATCATCCAACTGACGTTTCATGGTATAATGAGGAGCAACCTGAGCGATAGAGTTCTTAATAGTCTTTATCCAGCCTTCAGAATATCCTTTCTTGTTTCTTGCATAATACAACGGCAGGATTTCTGTTTCCAGGATACTGTAGATAGTAGCAGCATCCAGCTGATCCTGATGTTCCTGGTTCTGGTAAGTACGTTTTTCAGTCAATGCCCATCCAGCACCTTCACGGTAACCTTCCAGCCACCATCCATCCAATACAGAGAAGTTAACCACACCGTTCATCAAGGCTTTTTCACCTGATGTACCAGATGCTTCCAACGGACGAGTCGGAGTGTTCATCCAGATATCTACACCAGATACCAGGCGACGAGCCAGCTTCATATCGTAGTTTTCCAGGAAAATAATCTTTCCTAAGAATTCCGGACGGTTAGAGATTTCAATAATTTTCTTAATCAATCCCTGACCTGCTCCATCGTGCGGGTGAGCTTTACCAGCAAACAAGAACTGAACCGGATAGTCAGGATTGTTTACAATCTTAGCCAAACGATCCAAGTCAGTGAACAACAAGTGTGCACGCTTGTAAGTAGCAAAACGACGAGCAAAACCAATCAGCAAGGCATTCGGGTTAATCTTGTCCATCAAAGATACCACACGTGACGGGTCTCTCTGGTTCTTCAACCATGTATCACGGAACTGATCGCGGATGTAGTTAATCAGTTTGTTCTTCAAAGCCACACGAGTCTTCCAGATTTCTTCATCAGGCACGTTGTAGATACGTTCCCAGATTTTCGGATTTGACTGGTCGTGCATGAAGTTCTTGTCAAAGTATTTATTATACAAAGCTTTCCATTCAGAAGCACACCAAGTGGGGAAATGTACACCGTTAGTTACATAACCTACATGATTTTCTTCAGGGAAATAGCCTTTCCAGATTCCAGAGAACATTTCCTGAGAAACCTTTCCGTGCAACCAGCTTACACCGTTCACTTCCTGACAAGTGTTGCAAGCAAATGTAGACATACAGAAACGTTCGTTCGGATCACCCGGATTGATACGTCCCAAGTCCATCAAATCCTGCCAGCTGATTCCCATACGCTGCGGATAACCGCCCATGTACTTACCGAACAATCCTTCATCGAAATAGTCATGTCCTGCCGGAACCGGAGTATGTACAGTATACAGAGAAGAAGCACGAACCACTTCTAATGCTTCGTCAAATGACATTCCGCTTTCTACGTAGTCACACAGACGCTGTACATTACACAATGCCGCATGTCCTTCGTTGCAGTGATATACATCTTTCTTGATACCCAGTTTCTTCAGCAACAGCACACCACCGATACCCAGCAAGATTTCCTGTTTCAAGCGGTTTTCCCAATCACCACCATACAACTGGTGAGTAATAGAACGGTCGAATTCGCTGTTCATTTCATTGTCTGTATCCAACAGATACAAAGGTACACGACCTACATTGACTCTCCATACATATGCATGTACATAATAGTTCAAATAAGGTACATCCAATACCATCGGCTGGTCGTTTTCATCCTTCACGCGTTCCAAAGGAAGGCTTCCGAAGTTCTGAGCTTCATAGTTAGCAATCTGCTGACCGTCCATTGAAAGGCTCTGTGTGAAGTAGCCGTAACGGTACAAGAAACCGATACCGCACATATCCACATTACTGTCTGAAGCTTCTTTCAGGTAGTCACCAGCCAAAATACCCAGACCACCAGAATAAATCTTCAGTACATGAGTCAAACCGTACTCCATACAGAAATAAGCTACAGACGGACGGTTTTTGTCTGGTTTTACAGACATATATTCAGTAAATCTATCATAGATTGCATTAATCTTACCCAACATTTCTTTATCTACAGACAGAGCTTCCAGCTTTTCGTAGTTAAGACGTTCCAGCAAAGCAACAGGGTTCTGTCCGACAGCACGCCACAATTCCGGGTCAAGTTCTCTAAACATTTCAGTAGCATCATCATTCCATGCCCACCAAATGTTACGAGCCATCACTTCCAGCATCTTCAAAGATTCCGGGATACGAGATTTCACATTAATTTCTCTCCAAACAGGAGTATTAGCATAGTTTGTTTTGATTTTCATATCACTAATGTTTTATAAGTTCATTTTTGTTTATAAGATTTGCAACGTTCTTTTGCATTGCGCAAAGCCACGTCGTATGCTTCATAATAATAGCGTATAAAATGTTTCCACAAAGCCTTTTCAGCAATGTCGGCCGCATTTTTCCGAATTATCTGCACTTCAGATTCAGGCAACTTAGCAAATTCGGTAATCGTATCACGAATTACATCTGCCACTTCCGAATAATTGTAGTCAGTACGATGAATAACTTTTACACCGTCTTCCAATGTACCGGGATGACCCTTCAATGAATTTACCCACAAGCCGAATCCAGCCAGATCCGTCGTAATGGCAGGCACTTTGAATGCCACACTTTCCAATGGAGTATAGCCCCATGGTTCATAATATGACGGATATACGCTCAAGTCTGCCCCTATAATCAAATCGTAATAGGTTTCATTCAATATTCCGTCGTTGCCATCCAGATAGCAAGGCACAAATATAACCTTTACTTTTGACTCCGGAGAGTTAGACATGTTCAAATACTTCAACATATCCAACACCTGGTCATGGCTCATATTATGCAACCAATGCGTAATAAAAGGACATTCCAGCGGTGTATTGTAATCTTTATTGCTTTCCAAACGTTGTTTCAAATCTTCACGGGCATCGCCTACCCATCCTGGCACATTGACAAAAGCCACGACTTCACGGTTCAGGCTCTTTTTACGTGTCAAACGGTTCAACGCTTCCAAATACACGTTTATACCCTTATTTTTGAATTCATAACGACCACTTGTTCCTACAATCAGCGTATCATCACCCAAATGAGTACCCAGCAACTTGTTAGCCAAATTCAGCAACAAAGCACGGGCATATTTTCTTTTCTTTTCAAACTCTTCTCCTTTGGGAACGAAATCATCTTCAAACCCATTCATCAGGACCACGTCCGCCTCTTTGTCCAACAATTCCTTACATTCATTGTTGGTTATATCACTGACTGTAGTAAAGCAATCTACATGATGGGCTGTCTGCTTTTCAATAGAATGCTTTGACTCTACATTCAGTTCACGGGACATTTGGTCACCGTTATAAGCAAACAAGTAATCATAGAGAGGTTTGTTATTTCCTGCAATGGAACGCCCGATAGTAGTAGCGTGCGTAGTGAAGATTGTAGCAATTTCAGGAACGTGTTTTTGCAAGTATAGTGCGCCAAGGCCAGTCATCCATTCATGAGCTTGATATATGACCTTATCGCTCATTGTCAGGTTGTAACGATAAAAACTTTCGACTACTTTTCCCGCAGCATACGAGAACATAGAAGCTTCATCATAATCTCCATAAGCATGCAAGGAATCTACTTGAAAATCGATCCATGCCTGAGTATATATCTCATTTTTATCCTTATAGAAAGGAGTGAAATCGACTAAAATAGCAATCGGCTTACCTGGAATATTCCAACGCCCTACGCGTACTTTCAAATCATCTTTCTTGATTGCATGCCCTCTCCATGCCTGAAGAAGCTTTGAATCTTCCACAAACAACGGATTTTCCTTACCCGACCAAAAATCTGGTCCTATAAAAAAAATTCGATCAGGGAAAGTATTCTGCAAGGTTTTTGCTCTTGTAGACAATACAGTGTATATGCCACCCACTTTATTACATACTTCCCAACTGGATTCGAAAATATAATCAGGTGTTAGTAACTGTTTCATCATCGTCTCATTAATATCTTCTAAATCAGCCGCGAATATACAAAAAATATTTAATCGGAAGAAAAAAAAGGAAAGTTTTGTATTGCTACACTAATTTATGCATGCCAATAGTAACGAAAAGATACAGAGATGTTTCTTTTTCAATACGATACGAAATCATGTTCCACCATAGAATCATATATAAAAAAGTCCCCGCTGTACACTAACAAAGAGTATGCAGCGGGGCAAAGTAGATAAATTAAAAAGAATTCTGAAGATTATGCCAGAGCTGATCCCATCAAGAAGGTAGCAGCCAAAGCTACGATTGCATACAATTCAGGGAATACGGCCAAAATCAATGTATTACCGAATACGTTGTGTCCCTGTCCGATAGCTGCGATACCATTGGCACAAACTTGTCCCTGACGGATAGCAGAGAACAAGGCTACCAAGCCCAAGCCAATACCTGAACCCAATACGGCACAAGCCTGAATACCGGTAATTTCCGGGGTCAGTACACCAAAAATACTCTGGAACATAAAGTAGCCGGCAAATCCATACAAACCCTGAGTACCAGGAAGAGCTGTCAATACCAGGAAGTTACCAAATGCACTGTCGTTCTTCTTCAATGCACCGATAGATGCGTTACCTGCAATAGTTACACCATACGCACTACCAATACCAGACAAACCTACCATAATTGCGATGCCAATATAGGCAATCAAAAGATTCATTTCCATAATTATTTGTTTTTTAGTTTTTAATACTTTGTTTATTAATTCTTGAAAGGATTATATTCCTTTCCTCCTCCTTCGTATCCGGCATTCTTGAAGAATTCCACGAAGGTCAAACGCATCGGATGTACCATGGCTCCCAACACGTTCATAAAGATATTGATGGCATGGCCGATGACAAAGATCAATACCATCACAATCGGACCGGCAATCACGTTGTCCGGGCTCATACCTACCGCCAGACTGTTAAACACACTGGCCAGGATGCCACCTGAAAGTCCTAAGGCAAACAGGCGGACATACGACAGAATATCACCTAACAGACCGGTAGCCATATTATAGCTATCCCATAATCCCAAACCGACATTCACAAAAATATTCTTGTCAGGACTGTTATACAGATAAGCCATCAAGCCTCCTATAGCCAATAATATCAGATGTACTGTTCCTCCCATTGCCATCAGTCCGGGAGCTGCAAAAGCTACTGCCGTACTGACCAGAATCAGAATCCAGCCAATAGTTGCAATCGCATACTTCACACCAAACTGAATAGTCTGGTTTACCGCCTTCAGTATCATACCAAAAATAATCTGCACACCTCCCAAAATCAGAGAAAGGTTGAACATTTGCTGGTTGTCCAGCGAAATAGTTTCCTTTAACGTCTGGAAGAAAGGAACCTGAATGTCATACAGATTAAATCCAAAGCATGTACCCGTGAGTAAACCACAAACCATTGTCGAAGCTCCTAAAATCTGCACCAATGTCAGGATGGGCTTCATTGAGGCGCTCAGTTTCTTGGCAAACAGACGATACAAGGTTACTGCCAATAACATGAACAAACCATAACCGGAATCGCCCAGACAGAGACCGAAAAATAACATAAAGAACGGAGCAAAGAACGGTGTCAAGTCCAGTTCATTATATTTCGGCAGCATATACAGACGCATGATAGGCTCAAACAGTCTGAAGAAGCCTTTGTTTTCCAGCAGGATAGGCACATCATCCTCCGGTGTCGGAGCAGCCGTTTCATAATATACCTCCTGTGTACGAAGGTATTCAATCATTTCCGGCAGACGTTCCGAAGGAATCCATCCTTCCAGCAACATCAGTTTATTGTCGGCCAAAGCATCCGTGCTGAGTACGACTTTCGAGAACTCAATCTGAGAATGTACCTGATGCTGGGCAGCCTTCAAATCTGGAACCACCGTTGCAGCCAAGTCTTTCAATTTTTCTTGAAGAGCTGTCTGCTGTGCTTTCAAATCGGCCACCTTTGCTTGCAAGGCTGAAAGTGAACTATCCGGCAACTTAGCCGTTTCTACTTCCAGTTCCGGCAGCACCATTCCTTTTGTCACAGTGACAAAATACATCTTCGAGCCAATCCGGTTGATGACCGTTGCGTGATACAAGTCTACCCATTCCGGCTTAAACTGCTTTTCGGAGCAAATATAAAAGCCCGTCTGATAGCCAGCTTTACGCAAGCGGGATATATTTTGTGGATCAAAATCACCCCATGGTTCCAACGCAGCCAATTCTTTCTCGGCAGCCTGTACACGATGCGTAAGCTGTTGTGACTGTTGCAGCAACTCATCAGTCTGCTTTAAGGCTTGCTCTCCTTTAGCTGCATCTCCTTCACGCACTTCGGCAGAAGCAGTTTCCATGCCCTGCAGCAGTTTGATAGCCGCAGCATAACGTGCAGACAAACGGATACTTTCCTGCAGAGCCGCATTCTCAGCACCTCCCTGTGCTTTTGTAGCTACATGTACCACTCCCAGGTCACGGATATTTTTCAAAAAGCAATCATACTCTTTATGGTATACCAAAAAAGTAACTTTTGTCATTTTTGCAATCATTCTTCCGCCTCCTTTCTTTTCTCCTGGATAGACTTCAAAATCTTTTGAGAGGATTTTGACAAGTTTTCCTCGTCTTCCATAAAACGTTTGATTTTCCGCAAAGCGTCCTGATAACCCGGAATCTGCACTTTCTCAAAAAGGTTTACTTTCTGAGTCGTTTTCTTACGTGCATGTTCCAGCAAGTCCAACTTGGCAAGAGCAAACTCTCTTTCAATGGCAGTCTGGGCAAGTTTTTTCAATAGATGAATACCGTCGGCATACCACTTCGGGCTACAGAACAAACTAAATGGCCGGATATCAAACTCCACCTCATCCAGCAACGGAACCCGGACACCCGCAATCTTCCGCACACCCAGATGCACATCTTTCACCCTTACCAATGAAGCGTCAAACTCATTCCAAAGGGCATGCATGTGCTCGTATGACGAGATTTGCGTTTCCAGTCGTTCCTCCAGTTCGGCAGCTTCTTCCTTGCAGCGTTTCACTTCCATGCGCAGGGCACTCTCCTTATTCTTAATGATAGGGAGCGTACGCACACGGACCTTCAGCTGCTTTTCAAGCTGTTGCAAAGAGGTCTTGTTATACTGAAATTTTATTGCCATTTTAAAGTCTTATAATTTTATTTCTTCCAATACTGATCTACGAACTCTTTCTTGATGTTCACTTCTTCCGGCTTGAAGTATTTGCTGAACAAGCCCCAGGTTACATCCAACATTTCTGTCGTATTCAAGTTCACATCAATAGCCAGCAGCTGGTTGGCATAATCCTTGGCAAAGGCCAACGCACGTTCGTCGTAATTAGTCAGATCGAAACCGTTTTCCATCTTCGTCTTGGCATTCGCTGCATCGGCATACAGACGTACGGCGGCATTCATCACCTGCGGATGATCTTTACGTGTCTTCTTACCACTTACCAGCTGTTTCAAACGTGACAACGAACGGAACGGGTCGACAATTACCTTACCAATGTCACTATCACGACGCAAGAAGAGCTGACCTTCTGTGATGTAACCGGTATTATCCGGAACTGCATGAGTAATATCACCACCGGAAAGAGTAGTCACCGCAATGATGGTAATAGAACCACCGCTCGGGAACTGTACAGCCTTCTCGTAAATCTTAGCCAAATCAGAATACAAAGAACCCGGCATAGAATCCTTCGACGGAATCTGGTCCATACGGTTAGACACGATAGCCAACGCATCGGCATACGAAGTCATATCGGTCAGCAGTACCAATACCTTCTGATTATGTTCTACGGCAAAATATTCAGCCGCAGTCAATGCCATATCCGGAATCAACAGACGTTCTACCGGCGGATTCTCTGTCGTATTCACAAAGCTGATGATACGGTCCAGCGCACCGGCATTCGAGAATACATTCTTAAAGTAAAGGTAGTCATCGTTTGTCATACCCATACCTCCCAGGATAATCTTGTCTGTCTCTGCACGTAGAGCTACGTTCGCCATTACTTGGTTAAAAGGCTGGTCAGGGTCTGCAAAGAACGGAATCTTCTGCCCGGATACCAGCGTATTGTTCAAGTCGATACCGGCAATACCCGTAGCAATCAGTTCAGACGGCTGTTTACGACGTACCGGATTTACTGACGGACCACCAATTTCCACTTCAGTACCTTCAACCTCCGGTCCCCCGTCAATCGGTTCACCGAAAGCATTGAAGAAACGTCCGGCCAGCTGGTCACTCACTTTCAGCGTAGGAGACTTGCCCAAGAATACCACCTCTGCATTGGTCGGAATACCTTCCGTACCTTCAAATACCTGCAGGGTCACTTCATCTCCGGCAATCTTCACCACCTGCGCCAGCTTGCCGTTCACCATAGCCAGTTCGTCATAACCAACCCCTGTTGCTTTCAGCGAACAGGTAGCCTTGGTTATCTGGCTAATCTTTGTATATATTTTTTGAAAAGCTTTTGTCGCCATTTTCTACCCATTTATTGATTTCACTTATTTTACTTTTCTTTCGGCAACCAGCTCCTGCAACTGTTTCTGGAATTCCACATATTGCGGAGAACGGAACTGTGCATAGTTCATCTGCTTGCAGATATTAATCATCTTCTTGAAGTAATCCATTACTTCTACGAAATTGTCAAAGCTGAAATCTGTATGGCAAATGTCGATTACCATATTCACGATTTCTTCCTGACGTTCCATCGGGGTCACCGCATCCACTTCATCAAAGGCATCCTGCTGCAAAATGACAAAGTCAATCAGTTCTGACTTCCAGAAAATCACGTGATATTCTACAGGCACACCGTCATCACCCAAGATGTTAATCTGTTCGGCAATTTCCTTACCACGCAACAGACGAGTCTTCAGTTCAGTCACCTTACCCGTCCATTCTGCGTTGATATGTTCTGTGATATACGCTTCAAATTCAGGATACTCCAGATACTTAGAATAAGAATCAATCGGGTTCACAGCCGGATAACGTTTACGGTCTGCACGTTCCTGTTCCAATGCATAGAAACAGCGGGCTACTTTCTTCGTATTTTCTGTCACCGGTTCCTTCAAGTTACCTCCGGCAGGCGATACGGTACCGATAAAGGTAATAGATCCCGTCGCTCCATTGTTCAGATGTACATATCCTGCACGACCATAGAAGTTAGAAATAATAGCCGAAATATCCATCGGGAAAGCATCCGGCCCAGGAAGTTCCTCCATACGGTTAGACATTTCACGCAAAGCCTGTGCCCAACGTGAAGTAGAGTCGGCCATCAGCAAAACTTTCAATCCCATGGCACGGTAGAACTCGGCCATTGTCATGGCGGTATACACAGATGCTTCACGAGCCGCAACCGGCATATTAGAAGTATTTGCCACAATGATGGTACGTTCCATCAACTTACGTCCTGTATGCGGGTCGACCAGTTCCGGGAACTCTGTAAAGATTTCTACCACCTCATTGGCACGTTCACCACAAGCCGCGATAATTACAATGTCAGCTTCCGCCTGTTTGGAGATGGCATGCTGAAGCACCGTCTTACCCGTACCAAACGGTCCCGGAATAAATCCTGTACCACCTTCTACAATCGGGTTCATTGTATCAATCACACGTACACCCGTTTCCAGCAGTTTGTAAGGACGCGGTTTCTCCTTATAATTAGTCATGGCTTTCTTCACCGGCCATTTCTGAATCATATTTACAGGGATGTCATTACCCTCTGCATCTGTAAGTACAGCTACGGTATCTTCAATGGTATACTCTCCTTCCTCTACTATGGACTTTACTTTATAAGTTCCCTGCAATTGGAACGGTACCATGATTTTCAACGGCTGATGGTTTTCTTCCACTTCTCCCAGCCAGGCAGACGGTCCCACTTCATCACCCGCTTTCACAATAGGCTTGAACAGCCATTTCTTTTCCTTGTCCAGCGGATAAGTATACTGACCACGTTTCAGAAATACTCCCTCCATTTTATCGAGATCATTCTGCAACCCGTCATAATTCTTCGAAAGCATGCCAGGTCCTAATGTCACTTCCAGCATGTGGCCTGTAAATTCAGCTTCCGCACCCACTTTCAGTCCACGTGTACTTTCAAAAACCTGCACATACACATTCTTTCCTACCACCTTGATTACTTCGGCCATCAGGCGGTCACCTCCGGTCGAGATGTAACAGATTTCATTCTGTGCCACCGGACCGTCGACTGTCAATGTAACCATATTGGCGATTACGCCTAAAACAGTTCCTTTTGTTGCCATTCTATTTTATTTTTACTATTTTCTAAACTCTTCCGGAATCTGTACCTCTTCCTTCAGATGCTGAATCATCTGGCGGAACAGTTCATTTCCTTTTTCTTTGTCCAGTGAAATCCATCGTTCAATCATTTCCAGCTGTAAGAGGAAAACGAACAAACGCTCTACCGTGAAATAATTAAAGAACGACTCATCTTCCAGCCATTTCCAGGCCAGCAAGTCTGTCTTCTTTTCACGTTCCACCAGTTCCTCCATTTCTGCAATGCGCTGCAATTCTTCCATATAAGCCAACTGTTCTCCCAATCCGAAATCACGGGCATTCGAAGTTCTCAGTTGCTCACACACTTCCGTGTCTCCCACAATCCGGGGAGCCACTTCCATCTTGTATTTGCGCAAAATAAAAGCAGAGAGGATATTGTTCACATTCAGACTAAACTCAAACCAACGGCTTATGAAGCGATTTCCACATCTCATGGCATACGCATAATAGGCAGCCGCCAGCGCCTCCTCAGCCACGAAATGCTCCTCACCTGAATTTTGTAGATACAAAGCGATGAAATCATACAAGTAAGAAGGGAACTTTTTCTCGCAAGCATCTCCTTGGCGAACAGCCTCTATCAGAAGCAGCAATTCTTCTGCCGAGAAGTTACCTCGTTCATCAATTCCCGCATCTTTGTCCTTTAAAAGTTTCAACAGATTTATATTATCAAATTTCAGGTAAAACAAATCAATCAGCTTTTTGTCTTTATCAGACAGAGAAGGATAAAGTTCAGATTTAAAGTTTTCAACGGTATAACTCAGTTTGCCATCGTCCAATGACACAGACGGCAAACCAGCTACCAGATAATAATAGTTGCTCATGCCACTGGATTAAAACAACATTTTAACTAACTGAGGACGAAGGAATTCCTTGAAATAGTTTTCAAATTCTTCCTCTCCAAAATTTACTTTATAGGAACCATCCGCAGGCGAAATAGAGAATAACATCTTCATTCCGTTCACCTGATTAATAGTTACTCCTTTATCCAGCAAAGCTTTTGCCTTAGCTGTAAAGTATTTTTTCAGACTGTCCGCATCTTTCACCGAAATTTCAATCGGTTCATTTGCTGACCATTTTTCTGCCAGTGCCAAAATAAATTTATAAAGAAACTCTTTGTCGGCAGTAAATCCTTTTACCGTTTCTTCTACAGTCTGATTCGTCAGCAAGTTTGCCACTTCCGTCTTCAATGCATTTACAGCCTGTCCGGCAAAAAGTTTCAATTCCGATTTAGTGTTCTCATTCAATTCGTCGGCTGATTTCTTCGCTTCAGCCAATATAGACTCAGCCTGCTTTTTTGCATCTTCAATCAGTTTTTCCGCCTGAGCCTGAGCCTCGCTCACAAGGCGTTGAGCTTCCTCATTTCCTTTTTCCACCCCTTCACGGTAGATTTTATCAGTTAGCTCTTGAATCTTGTTTTCCATGATGAATTTATATTTATTAAAGATTACTGCATTTATATGAGGTTTTTAAAACCGCCCAAATATAGCAACTTTTTTATTCAAAGCAACTAAATTCATCATGAATATTGTCTGAAATATCGCTAAAAGCAGCTCAGGTTACATTATTGTATACTGAATCCAAAACTTATCCAGAAACGTACAAACACAAAAAAAGCCCTGAAGCGTTTCTGCCTCAGGGCTTCTGTTAAAACGGCGACTACCTACTCTCCCACTTGCGCAGTACCATCGGCGTGAC